>Ga0155316_113_pt1 | contig 2299 bp, 3 predicted proteins | sample RifCSPhighO2_02_FD_106284 | JGI IMG/M metagenome (GOLD analysis project Ga0155316, IMG submission 106284) | Candidatus Kaiserbacteria bacterium RIFCSPHIGHO2_02_FULL_49_34 | reverse complement strand
AGCACGTCGTGCACAGCTGCAACCAAATCTGCCTTATTCATGATTTGAACTTATTAGTGATAACACCGCGAAACTACGGCTTGAAATAAGTATACCTGCCTTTCTAGAATGTGCAAACACTTGCAGATAGAAAAAATATGTGTTCTAGCGTTTGTGAAATTTTTTGTGAATATCCCGCAGCTGATTGTCAGTTACGTGCGTATAAATTTGTGTGGTGGTGATTGAGGCGTGTCCGAGGAGTGACTGCACTGAACGAAGATCAGCGCCATTATGCAGGAGTGTGGTGGCAAACGCGTGGCGCATGGTATGCGGCGTGACTGTTTTTGTGACACCCGCTTTGATGGAATAGTGTTTAATTATGCGCTGGATTGTGCGCGGAGTGAGGCGAAGGTCTTCGTTACGCTCAGCTCGAAGATTCGATGATTTTCCGTGTGCAATGAAAAGCGCTTCGTCGCTATCGGTGCGGTGTGCAAGATATTTCTTGAGGAGCTCGCGAGCTTTGTCAGTGAGGTAGACAATACGGACCTTCTCACCCTTCCCTCGTATAGAGAATCCGTCTTGATGAAGATCAATGTCATCGCGGGAAAGTTTACAGAGTTCTGCGACACGAAGACCGGTTGCAAAGAGAAGTTCGAGAATACAAGCGTCACGCAGCCCGATAGTTGTTGTCGTGTCCGGTGCATCCAAAATCCTCATAACTTCCTCGTGCGAAATAATATCAATCATACGTTCAGGAACTTTTGCGAGTTCAATAGCTTCGGGGTCGACGCATTTAATTTCTTGCTTACGTAAGTATTTTAAAAATGCACGGAGCGCAATGAGGTGATAGTTCTGGGTACGTTTTTTTAGCGTACCTTCTTCCGCTTGGTCACTTTCGAGACGATTGAGCCAAAGACGGAATTCGCGAAGCCTTACAGCGGTGACATCAGAAACTTTATCGCTCCCGAGCCAGTCAAAAAAACGAGTGAGATAGTGGTCATAGTTTCGAACCGTAAGTGCCGAACGCCCACGTTCGATTTCGATGTATTCAAGAAATTGTTGTTTGAGGTCGCGAAGTGACATAGGGCAAGTATACCGCACAACGGTACGAAAAAACACCACGAGGGCTCGTGATGTTTTTGTTTGTTATTTCAGATAGTAGGTTGCTGAGACGGACGCCTTGATCTCGCGTTCGCCAGTTGGGAGTTCGGGAGTTGCAGATGAAGATTCGTCGAGTGACATAGCCTTCGTGCTGTATACTGGATAGTACGGCTCGGAGAACTGTTCAGAGAAGGACTGGAGCTTGCCGAGTCGCATGTTGAGCGACTTTGCGCGCGTTTTTGCCTTTTCGTACGCATCTTTGACGGCGAGCGCAATAGCTTCCTCGCGGAATGCTGCGTCGTCTTCAATACTATAGGAGAGTTGCGAGATATTTTCAGCGCCACGTGCACCAGCTCCTGCGATAAATTCTCCTGCACGGGCAAGGTCACGGACAGTCACCGTCACCGTTTCGTCGACCTGATAGCCGATCTGCACTTGCTCGCCAGGGCAGTAGGTGCGGCAGGTTGTATCAATTTTGTATTCGTAGCGCGGTGAGAGGTTGTATCCTGAGGTTTTCAGGTCTTCATCGGCAACACCTTGTTCACGAAGGTAGCTGAGGATTGCGTTTTCACGTTCGGCTGCCTTTGCTTGGGTTGCTTCTTGCGTTTCCTCTTCGCTATGGACATTAAAGCTAAATGACGCAATGTCTGGTTTGGCAGTGATGGTGCCGGTGCCTTGAATGGAAATAGTTGGATCAATACCAAAGTGTGGACTTGAAACACGAAGCTCATGGATGCCAAATGCAACCGCAGCAAAAATAAGTGAACCCGCAAGAACAGGAACAAGTGTTCCCATGTAGCGCAGTGAAGTAAGTGGTGACATAGTTATGATAATTTTGTTAGGGTAATGAAGAAAGTATAGCACTGTTTCTGTGGAAATCCATGGTGTGGGAATCGACCCAGAATCACGGACTTTTTATGAGGGGGAATCGGCCACAATCGCTAAGTAGAATTGTTCGCTATCGCTCCAATTCTACTAAGCGTTGCCGGCCCCGCCTCGCCGACAAGTCTTTGTACTGTGTTCCGCTGAAGCTCCACATCATTACAAAGCTTGTATACCGGCTCCGGCGTTCGATTCCCCCCAACCCGCTACATATAGCAACAAAAAATCTGCTCTCGCAGATTTTTTGGCTATATGTGCGGGTGGGGGGAATCGAACCCCCGCTACCTGCTTGGAAGGCAGGAGTCCTACCACTGAACGACACCCGCGTGGTTGGTTC
>Ga0155316_101_pt1 | contig 22693 bp, 28 predicted proteins | sample RifCSPhighO2_02_FD_106284 | JGI IMG/M metagenome (GOLD analysis project Ga0155316, IMG submission 106284) | Candidatus Kaiserbacteria bacterium RIFCSPHIGHO2_02_FULL_49_34 | reverse complement strand
GCAGACGTCCAAGTATCAGGAGATACTATGGACTGTGATGCACTCGGCTCACTTCCGGTCACGGCACAGCGCTACGCACTCACTGACGTTGGGTATACTGATGGTGCAGCAACAGCTCTCTCAGGTACTCCTACTGCTGCAGAACGGAACATTGACCTTCGTACTGATGAAAGCAATGAACTCTCTGCAGACCTTTATTGGAACATTGCAATCCCAGCATCAGGAGTGAAGGGGGCTTGTGTTGGTTCGAATACGATTGCTATTGTGGCGCAGGCAGGTGCTGCTGTGTCAGCATATCTTTCAAAACTTGCTGCGGGAGATGTCCACTCCTTAGCAATTAAGTCAAACGGTGCACTCTATGCGTGGGGGTACAATCTCTATGGTCGTCTTGGTCTTGGTGATACCACGAATCGCACTACACCAACGCAAGTTGGTTCAGATACAAACTGGTCAAAGATTGCTGCAGGAGACATTTTTTCCCTCGCCATAAAAACAGACGGTACCCTTTGGACGTGGGGATATAACGGATATGGGCAACTCGGCCTCGGTGATACCACACTGCGTAGTTCACCAACTCAAGTCGGCACCGCGACAGACTGGTCATCTGTTGTCGCAGGAGAACGTCACTCATTCGCCATAAAAACAGACGGTACACTTTGGGCATGGGGATATAACGGGCATGGTCAACTTGGCTTTGGAAATACTGCGACGGGACCAACCACACCAACGCAAGTTGGTTCAGATACAAACTGGTCAAAGATTGCTGCAGGGCAATATTACTCCCACGCCATAAAAACAGACGGCACGCTCTTTTCGTGGGGGATTAACGGATATGGGCAACTCGGCCTCGGTGATACCACACTGCGTAGTTCACCAACTCAAGTCGGCATCGCGACAGACTGGTCATCTGTTGTTGCAGGAGAACGTCACTCATTCGCCATAAAAACAGACGGTACTCTCTATGCATGGGGATACAATGGAAGTGGTCGTCTCGGCCTCGGGGATGTGACAAATCGAAACGTGCCTACTCTCGTCGGCACCGCGACAGACTGGTCAAGTGCTACGGCAGGATTTGACCATTCACTCGCCATTAAAACCGACGGCACTCTATGGGTATGGGGATATAACGCAAATGGTCGTCTCGGTCTCGGTAATACCACGGCAGGGCCAACTTCACCGGTTAAGGTTGGCACCGCGACAGACTGGTCGGTAGTTGAAGGAGGAGGCAGTCATTCACTCGCCATTAAAACCGACGGCACTATCCTTTCATGGGGATACAACGCAACCGGTCAGCTTGGATTGAATGATACAACCCAGCGTACCGTTCCGACATCGATACCAACGCTTACTCTCGCAATACTTCCAACACGCGAACGACGAAATGGTATTGCATAATTACATAAAACCATCCAAAAACTCCGTGCAGGCGGGGTTTTTTGTTGTCTGCACCTTGTATTTTCTTTGTTTTTGTGGTACTTTGTGCGGGTTCTGACCTTGCTGGCTGCCCGTTTGGGTATTCAGCATCGCTCTCATATTTTAATATACAATTTAGGGGATTGCGTTGAACTGCAATGGTACCGTTAATACCATTCAAATTTTTTATCATTCACATCATTCAAAACTAGCGAACTTGCACCCGCTTCACAAAATTTTGCCCTCACCGTATGTTGAATACGGCTCCGTCAAAATTCTGCGTAAGCGTGGTACAATTTCATCTAGTTTTGAAAGATGTTTTAAATCACGTTATGTCACGTTCAGCATATAAAGGACCGTACGTCGATGAGAAGCTCATGCAGAAAATTGAGGGTAAGAAGGGGGATTCAACTCCGACTATCCGCACATGGGCTCGCGCATCGATGATCGCGCCGGAAATGGTTGGCTTCACTTTTGGAGTCCACAACGGAAAAACACACACAGATGTGTTTGTGACCGAAGACATGGTTGGGCACCGCCTCGGCGAGTTTGCACCAACCAAGAAATTTATTCGCCACGGAGGTAAGATGCAGAAGGATATTGATGCTCGTAAAAAGGAATCAGAAATCGCTGCAGCGAAAGCTTCTAAGACTTCAGGTAAGTAATAATTAGATATGAAAGCATTTCTAAAGAATTACCGCCAGTCTCCACGTAAGACACGTCTCATTGCAGACCTTATTCGTGGAAAGTCTGTGGCGAAGGCGCTCGCGACTCTTCAGTTTACTGAAAAGCGCGCAGCAGTGCAGTTCACAAAGCTCATTAACTCAGCAATTGCAAACGCAAAGGCACAAGGAGTTGATGACGCTCGTCTCATTATCAAGAAGGTGACCGTCGACAAGGGTCTCGTTATGAAGCGCTTCATGCCAGTGGCACGCGGTTCATCACATCCTATCAATCGTCGTTCATCGCACGTTGCGGTAGAGCTCGAAGTTAAGTAAGTATGACACACATTGCACATCCGTTCGGACAGCGCCTCGGTATCATCCGTGATTGGAAGAACCGTTGGATCGCACCACGTCCGGCTATCGCGCGTGAGTACGTACGTACTGACGTAGCAGTCCGCAAGCTCCTCGAAAAGGAACTCAAAGGCAAGGGCATTGCATCGATTGAAATCGACCGCAACGAAAAGGAATACAAGATTACTGTTCACTCTTCACGTTCAGGACTCATCATCGGCCGCTCAGGCGACGGTGTACAGGTTCTTACCAAGAAGGTAGACATGCTTCTTCGTACCCTCAAGCTCACTACAAAGCCAGCGCTCAAGCTCAATATTGAAGAAGTGCGCTCACCAGAATCTCAGGCAGCTATCGTTGCTGAAGGTGTGGTAGAAGCACTCGAAAAGCGTATGGCATTCCGCCGCGTCCTCAAGATGGCTGTTGAGAAATCAATGCAGACACAGGGCGTGAAGGGAATTCGCGTTGCAGTATCAGGCCGCCTCGGTGGTGCTGAAATGGCACGTTACGAAGAACTCAAAAAGGGCCGTATCCCACTTCAGACACTTCGCGCAGATATCGATTTCGCTATCGCACGTGCGAACCTCCCTTACGGTGTTATTGGCGTAAAGGTTTGGATCTATCGAGGTGACATCTTCGAGGATCGCAAGAAAACCGCATAACTCGATAACATATGTTGTTCCCTAAGAAAGTAGCGCACCGCAAGTCTCAGACTGGGCGCAAATCAGAGAAGCGACGCATGCGTCCGGACACTCGTGGCATCACGGTTGCGTTCGGTGCATTCGGCCTTCGTGCTATCACCGACTCTCGCGTTCGTTCAAACCAGATCGAAGCAGCGCGTCGTGTGATTCAGCGCACTATCGGCAAGACCGGACAAGTATGGATTCGTATTTTCCCGGACAAGCCAATTACTAGAAAAGCAGCGGAAGTACCGATGGGTAGTGGAAAGGGAGACCTCGACCACTACGTATTCGAAGTACGTCCGGGACGCATCCTCTTCGAAGTTGATGGCGTACCGGAAGACATCGCGCGCAAGGCACTTCGCAAGGCGGTAGCAAAGCTCCCCGTCAAAGCGAAAGTAGTTGCACGCGAAGAAAACGCAGCGTAATCGTTACATCATGAAAACAAAATCTCTCAAAGCAGACATTGCGAAGAAGGATGAAAACGATCTCGTTGCATTCATCCGCTCAGAGCGCGAAACACTTCGCACTGCACGCTTCGGCACCGCAGGTACCACGATTGCACCGAAGCATGTTCGCAAGAACATCGCTCGCGCACTCACTGCTCGTAAGGCTAAGACTGCATAATATGACAGAAATAGTATCATCAAACGGACGAACACTCCGTGGAAAAGTTGTTTCCTCAAAAATGCAAGACACCATCACGGTGGCTGTCGAGCGTTACGTGAAGAACTCAAAGTACCAAAAGTTCCAGAAGCTCACCAAGAAGTTCTTGGTGCACGATAAGGGTAACACCGCCAAGGTTGGCGATGTGGTCGAAATCAGTGAGTGTCGCCCACTCTCACGCCGCAAGCACTTTACCCTCGTAACCAAGTAGTCATATGATTCAAGATCGTTCAATCGTCAAAATCACTGACAACTCAGGTGGTAAAATTGGCCGCGTCTTCAAAGTCCTCGGTGGCTCAAAGAAGCGCTATGCTGGCCTCGGCGACATCGTCGTACTCTCAGTCCAGACAGCTGAACCTCGTAAGATGGTGAAGAAGAAGGATGTTGTGTACGGTATGGTTGTCCGAACCGTCAACAAAACTCGTCGCGCAGATGGCTCGTACATCTCGTTCGACGACAACGCCGTCGTGCTCGTAGAAAAGGATCGCAAGAAGAAGAAGGAGCCTCGTGCAAACCGCGTCTTCGGTCCAATTCCACGCGAAATCGCGGAAACTGGTTTCCAGAAAATTATTTCCCTCGCTCCAGAGGTCGTTTAAAAAAATTAGGCTTGCTTCAAAATTGAGTGCAGGTGCGCCGGTTGGAAGAAAATTTTTACCGCAGACGTAGACAACTACGGTGAGGATAAAAATTTCTGAAACCAGTGCAGATGTGCCAATTTTGGAGTAAGTCGACCTAAAGTCTTATGAAAATTAAAACAGGAGACACAGTACTCATCCGTACTGGAAAGGATGCAGGGAAGCAGGGAACGGTAACTCGTGCCCTCCCAAAGCTCGACAAGGTTCTTGTCGAAGGCATCAACGTCGTCAAGAAGCACGTAAAGCCACGTGGTCAGAAGGGTACAACCGTTGCGGTTTCTCTTCCACTCCATGTGTCCAACGTCGCACTTGTCGACGGAAAAAAAGCCGGCCGCGTAACCTATGTTACAAAGGGCGACAAAAAGGAGCGTGTTATTAAAGGCAAGCTCTCTAAGTAATTCAAACGTATATGATGAAAGAAACACTCGCGTCAACGTTTGATGCACTCAAAGAAACTTTTGGCTACACTTCAAAGATGCAGGCTCCTCGTATTGAGAAAGTCGTCGTATCAATGGGTGTTGGTAAGATTAGCGACAAGAATCGTCTCACGTTCATCCGTGGACGCCTCGCACTCATCACCGGACAGAAGGTTGCTGACCGCAAAGCGAAGAAGTCAATCGCATCGTTCAAGGTTCGTGAAGGAGACCTCTCAGGTTTCCAGGTAACGCTCCGTGGCGACCGCAAGAACGACTTCCTCGACAAGCTCGTACACGTAGCACTCCCATCAACACGCGACTTCCGTGGTCTCAAAACTACTTCAGTCGACGCGATGGGTAACTACTCAATCGGCATCCCTGAACACACCATCTTCCCAGAATGTCACGACGATGAGATTAAGGATATCTTCCCATTCTCAATCACCCTCGTAACAACTGCGAAGAACAAAGAAGAAACCCTAGCCCTCCTCCGCCACATCGGCATGCCACTTCAGAAAGAAGTTGCTTAACGATTAGTGAAGAAGTAAAGGAATAAAACTCACCACAGAGAAATCTGTGGTGAGTTTTTCCGTGTAGATTTTGTGTATGAGATTGCATAGATATGTATATGTTGATATAGTGATTCGCATATTCATTAAGTAATTTTCAATATGCTACTAAAGCGTTTTATGTTTTCGATATTTGTGGTTAGTTCGCTTTTTGTTATGCCGAGTTCTATATCAGCACAGATGATGTCTAGTTTAGATGCTTATTGTCCATCCCCACAACTGTATTTATATTTACGTAAAGATTATTCAGAGTGCGAAAGAATTGAAAAGAGATGTGAAGATGATAAAAAAGCAAGTGAAACAAGAGATGCGATAACAAAAGCAGTGTACACATCTGAAGAGTATGCCAGATATACTGAGCAGAAAACTGTTGATTTTGAAAGATGTCTATCAACTGCACTGTCTTGTAAAAGTGAAGTTGATCAGTATCAACAAACAATTGCTAGATATGAGCAGTGCGTAGGCTTGTACGAAGAAGAGTCTAAACGATTTTATAGTGATCTAGAAAAACGAAAGGTAGAGGAAGAAAATAACCGAAAAATACTCGCTGAACAAATAACACAGGAAAAGATAGAGGAAGAAAAGAGGTTGGCAGAAGATGAAAGAGTCCGTATAGAAAATGAGTTAAAGGCTACCGAGCAAGAGAAAAAAACTCAGGACACAAGAGCAAAAACTCTCAACATACAACCAGTTTCAGAAGAGCAGGAAACTGAAAAAATCACAGAGGCTGAAGGAGAGCAGGCTTCAAATGTAGATTTAAATACATTTTCAGCGCAAGAATCTGAAACTGACAGACCAATTGAAGAAAAAACATCTTTCCGCAAAGCATTTGATACGGTAAAAAGTTTTTTCCGACGCCTCCTACCTTTTTGATTTGATGAACAACGAATCTTATAAAATTAATTATAAATTAGAGCAAAATGAGGTGATATGGATAAGTTAATATTGATTATAGTTATACTCGTGATAGTAAATCTAATTAGTTCTTTTACGAGTCGGGACACACCGAGTTATTGTGATGCTACATGTCAGATGCAGCGCGACAATGCTTCTGATATGAGCGCAGACGACAATCTGCGTTATCGTGGATGGTAAGAAGAAGAAACCCTAGTCCTCCTCCGCCACGTCGGTATGCCACTTCAGGAAGAAGTAGCGTAATGAAAGGTGAAGAAGTAAGCAAAAAACAAAACCCACTACATGGAAACATGCGGTGGGTTTTGTGGATACTGGGTGTTCCTCGTGGTATGATGTTCTGGCTATTGGTTGCAATTAAAGAGCTTGGAGATGCAGTGTTAAGCTGACGGTATTATGTTTCTCTTTCTCCCTAGTAAGTCTGCTGTTTCAATTTATTGCACGATAATTAGATTTTAGATACCATGTTTTACGTAGCTTTGCCATACGTTGTTGGCGCAGTAATGTTTCTCACATCAATTTTTACGATTGGGTCATTTGTTGACTCTCCAAGATGTTCAGATGGTTGGCGGTCGCAGTCAATGGGAGTACAAGGAGCATGTTCCTACCATGGAGGCATAAAAGAAGATCCCTTTCGTTATGTTGTTGTCTTAGTAAGCGTTATTCTGGGGTTTGCATCTTTTGCTTTTGTCGCAGATATCGAAGTAATTAGTACTCGTGCAACCAGATACATGAGGGCAGGTAAAATCTTTTGTCCCAAATGTGATTCTGTTATGAGGCTTAGAAAAGGGCGTCATGGCAAATTCTATGGGTGCTCACAATATCCAAAATGTATGGGGACCAGAGACGCTGATTCTGTTCCAGACCAAGTGGGGTAAATAGTATATTTACGGTGAGTAGAAAGCATGATGTAATTTTGATGTTTATTTGCAGTCACGCTGGATACCCTCCTGAATGATAAAAGGGAAATATAGTTCTTAAGCCTACTGGACAATTAAAGCCTCGTTGTTCACTTTAACTATTAAGCCGCACGGGCCCGTTTGTCATCCAGGAGGGAATCCAGCGCTAGGGGAGTGTGCGCAATAAATCCCGTGATACGTAATGTGTCGCGGGATTTTTGTATATCTAAAAATCATCCACTTGGGCGTAGTCGCCGTAGGCTTCTCCGCCGCTTGGGGCTTGGTGACCTTGGTTGTTGTCGAGGTTGAGGAAGCGGACGTGGGCGCCGTCGAAGAAGAGTTCGCAGGAGCCGACGGCTCCGTGGCGGTGCTTTTCTACGAGAATTTCGGCGATGTTGGGGCGTTCGGCGGGTTTATCTTTGTGCATTTTGTCTTCACGGTGGATGAACATCACGACGTCGGCGTCCTGCTCGATGGAGCCTGAGTCGCGGAGGTCGGAGAGACGCGGCTTGCCACCGCGCTGCTCAACCGCACGTGAGAGCTGTGAGAGGGCGATGATTGGTACGTTGAGTTCGCGGGCGAGGATTTTGAGCGAGCGAGAAATCTCGGTAACTTGTTGTGTCATTGAGTCGGAGGCCTTGGTGGCAACAGGCGACATGAGTTGGAGGTAGTCGACAACAAGCAGGTCGAGTCCAAACTCGTTTTTAAGGCGGCGTGCGGATGAACGCATTTTCAAAATGTTGGTGCCTGGCTGGTCGTCAATGTGAATCGATGCTTCAGCAAGGCGGCTGATGGCCTCTTGAACGCGGGCGTACTCTTCGTCGTTACTGAGTTTTCCTGTACGGAGCTTCCATGAGTCGACACCTGATTCGGACGCAAGCATACGTTCACCGAGCTGTGATGCGGCCATTTCGAGTGAGAAAATACCGACGTGCTTGCCGTGCTGCACTGCGGCGTTGCGCGCAACGTCCATGGCGAAGGTTGTCTTTCCCATGGCAGGACGCGCTGCGAGAATGATAAGGTCGGACGGCTGGAAGCCAGCAAGGAGCGTATCGAGTGCGGTAAACCCTGATGGTACACCGCGAAGCATCGCGCCTCCTGCGGCATTGAGTGCTTCAAATTTATTCCATACGTCGGTGAGCGTGCTGGTGATGGTTTGGAATTTTGCTTGCGTTGGGGCGTTGGTCACTTCGAAAATCGCCTTCTCTGCATGGTCCATAACATGCTCAACGTTCTCAGGGTCTTGATACCCGAGGTCGGCGATGCTGTGTGCGGCGCGAATAAGTCCGCGGAGTACGGATTTGTCAGAGACAAGCTGTGCGTAGTACATCGCGTTTGCTGCAGCGGGGACGGCGGCAGTAAGGTCGGCAATGTAATTAACGCCGCCAATACGGTCGAGCTGCCCGTTTGCTTTGAGCTTTGCGGTAATAGCAACGGTGTCAATTGGGTCGCCTTTCAAGAATACTTCCATAATCGCACGGAAAATTTCGCGGTGTTTATCTGCATAAAAACTCTCAGGCTTTATGTTTGCAGAGACATCGTGAATGGATTCGGGGGTGAGCAAAATAGCACCCAAGAGCGCGCGTTCTGCATCAAGATTGCTTGGCGACTTTCGAAGTCGTTCGCTCCCGGCATCGTTAGACGGCATGTTGTATGTCTCAAAATCTGGCATGGCCTGAGTATACCACGCTGAACCTCCCGAGCGGAATTTGACAACTGTGCATTGTGTGGACGGGATGTGTAGAAGGTGTGCATAATTCACGGGGAGCTTTGCCTGTTAAATTTTATTTGTGTGCAGAATAGAATGCGTGGTATACTCTCGCTATGTTTTTATCTGATACTGTTGCCGTTGATGTTGTGCCGGCTATTATTCCGACGAGTGCAGCCGACCTTGTGGAGAAGCTTGCCGTAGCAGGTGTGTTTGCAGATGAGGTACAAATCGACATTGTCGATGGTGTGTTTGCAAAGCCGGCGTCGTGGCCATTTGCAAACGATTCTCTGAGTGAGCTCGCCAGCTTCAAACGCCCTAAAGATTTAAAGCTCGAACTCGATCTTATGGTAGAGAAGCCGCTCGAATTTCTTGACGCTTGTATCGCACTCAAGCCCACACGTGTCGTCATTCACATTGAGTCAATCGATGATATTGATGCTATTATTGCACATAGTAAAACGCACGACTATATTCTCGGCATTGGTGTGAGTCTTGATACGCCTATAAAATACATTGAGACACTCGACGCATCCGATATTGGCTACTTCCAAATCATGGGCATTGCTACCATTGGTTCACAAGGACAACCGTTCGATGAGCGAGTACTCACGAAAATCCGCGAAGTACTTGGATGCTGCGCGGAGCATCCTGTCTCTATCGACGGCGCGGTAAATGCTGAAACAATTCCACGCCTCTATACTGCCGGAGCATCACGCTTTGTTGTTGGCTCCGCTATCTGGAATACAGAGAATCCTGCGAAGGCGTTTGAAGCGCTCAAGACGATTACAATATAGAAACACCACTCCCGCAAGACACTCTGCGGGGGTTTTTGTCATATACTGTCACCCATATGCAAAAAGAAGAAATACAGAAATCCGGCATACCTTTTGGGATTCGCGCCTTCCACGCTATCGTGGTGGTTCTCCTTATGGGAATGCTGAGCTATTTTACGTACGGCGCCATCACGGGCACACATTCGTACAGTTTTAAAAAGGGGCTCGATATCGCGGGAGGAACTCAGCTTATTTATGTTGCTGACACCACCCATGTTGACCCCGCAGAAGTAAAAAACCTGATGAACGTGCTTCGTGATGTTATCGAGAAGCGTATCAACGTGTTCGGTGTATCTGAGCCGCTTATCTACACGGAAACAGGAAGTGCGGTTTCCGACGCGCCTGCACACCGTCTTGTTGTTGAGCTTCCGGGCGTCACGAATATCGACGAAGCTGTTGCACAAATCGGCGCAACACCACATCTTGAATTCAAGCTCGTCAATCGCGCACCTGAAGTTCTTGCTGCACAGCAAAAATATGCAGAAGGGAAGTTTGATGAGCTTACCCCTGATGAAGTTGATGCGCTCGTGAATGCATATATTGACACGGGACTTACTGGTCGCTACGTGACGAATGCCATCGTTGGTTTTAGTCAAGGTGGTAGCGGTTTCAGCGAACCGGTAGTAAACCTCACCTTTAATAGCGAGGGCTCAAAACTTTTCGCTGATATCACAGGTGCGCACGTTGGTGAACAGCTCGCAATCTTCCTTGATGGCAACATGCTTTCAGCACCAACAATTAACGAGCAAATTGCAGGTGGCACCGCAGTTGTTTCAGGAAACTTCACACTCGAGAGCGCAAAAGACCTTGCAAACAGTCTTGCATTTGGTTCGCTTCCGATTCCTATCTCTCTCGCCTCAACACAAATCATCGATGCAACACTCGGCAGTGCAGTCATTGAAGAAGGTGTCGTAGCAGGACTCATTGGCTTCGGACTCATTACACTCCTTCTTGTGCTCTGGTACCGCGCAGCAGGTGTTGTCTCAATTGTTGCGCTTGCAGCATACGTACTCATCATGCTCGCACTCGTGCTTACTATTCCTGTGACCCTCACTGCCGCAGGTATTGCCGGGCTCGTGCTCTCAATAGGTATCGCGATTGACGCGAATGTCCTCATCTTTGAGCGTTTCAAAGAAGAGTTCCGTGCTGGCGCCTATGCACACGACGCTCTTGCCACATCATTCTCCCGTGCATGGCCCGCAATTCGTGACGGCAATATCACCACCATCTTTGCTGCGGCAGTACTCTACTGGTTTGGTACCTCATTCGTGCAAGGTTTCGCATTCATGCTTATCCTCGGCACCCTTGTTTCAATCATCTCTGCAATGCTCATCACTCGTGCGTTCGCGAGACTTCTGCCAAACATTCGTCAAAGTGAAAAGACTCTTATTAGCAAGCTCCTCAACATTGGCGCATAATTCTCTCTGTATATGATTTCTCGTTTTGTAAAACAATATCTTATTGCCTTCGCGGCAATTATACTTGTGTCCATAGGACTCATTGTTGCCTACACGCCACGCATCGGTCTCGAATTTACTGGTGGTGCACTGACTGAAGTGCGCTACGAAGCGGCACCGTCACTTGATACACTCCATGCGTCACTCGATACGCTCGAGCTCGCACGTCCTCTTGACAGCTACTCGCTCCGCGAAACAAAGTTAACCGACGGGGCTGATGGTATTATGCTTCGCACTCGCGAACTTGTCGAAGCTGAGCGTATCGCTATTCATGGCACGCTCACAGCGCCAGATGCTTCATCGAGCGTGACTCGCTACACCGCCGTCGGCTCGGTTATCGGTCAAGAACTCATCGATAAAGCATGGTGGGCAATTGCGGCAATCATACTTTCCATTGTTCTCTATGTTGCATTCGCTTTTCGTACAACACCGGGAGGCTTCAAGAGTCGCCTCTTCGGCATAGTAACGATTATAGTGCTTCTTCACGACCTAATCGTGCCATCAGCAGCACTCGCTATCCTCGGGCAAACCATCGGTGCTGAAATTGATATACTCTTTGTTATTGCACTCCTTGCTATTCTCGGATACTCCGTCAACGACACCGTTGTTATCTTCGATCGTGTCCGCGAAGAACTCCAACGCGATGAACAAGCGAACACAAAACGAACCCTCGCAGCTATCGTCGACAGCGCAACCAAGCTTACCCTTGGACGCTCGCTCAACACCTCGGTCACCGTTGTCTTTGTGCTTGCTGCACTCTATATATTCGGCGCACCCGCGACAGCAACGTTCTCGTTGATTATGCTTATCGGTGTTATCGCAGGTGCGTACTCATCAGTCTTCATTGCAACCTCACTTCTCATTGTGCTTGCACCACGATTTGTGAAGCCTATTGAAGAAGAAATATCTGAAATTGGCGTATGATCATCGGCATCACAGGCTCCTTCGGCGCAGGGAAGGGTGAGGTAGTGGAATACCTCAAGAAAGCGCATGATTTTTCGCACTACTCTGCAAGTGGATTTATCACCGAAGAAATCCTCCGTCGCAGTCTTCCTGTTGACCGCGATAACATGACTGCTGTCGCAAACGACCTCCGTCTGAAGCATGGCCCTAGCTATGTTGTCGATAGTCTCTATGCACGCGCACAGGCAGCAGGTGGCAATGTTGTCATCGAAAGCCTTCGCGCGCCAGCAGAAGTTGCTCGCATTCGTGAGCTCGGCGGTTTCGTTATCGGCGTCGATGCTCCCGCACAGCTTCGCTACGACCGTGCGGTGAAGCGTGGTAGCGAAAAAGACGCCGTTACCTTCGACTATTTCCTCGCACAAGAGAAGCGCGAACAAAACCCCGACGACCCCACCAAACAAAACATATTCGAGGCCCTCAAACTCTCCGACGTCGTTATCCAAAACGACGACACTCTCGAAGTTCTCGCACAAAGAATCGAAAAAATACTGCCCTCTTAATGGCAGTTTTTTTATCTTTCAAACAAGTGAATGAGTAAAAGTCGTGGCGGTAGCAAAGATTTTTATTTGAGAATGAAAGCAGAAAGAAGTACTCAAGGGGCATAAACTCCGCGTCATTAACATGGTTATCCACAGGTATCTTTTTCAAAACTGACGTATACTGTGTGCATGCCACCATTGAGTACATCTCCTGCGGGACAAAATATCTCATTTGGTCCGAAGCGTGTAGAAAAACGTCAGGAACAAACCACGATTGAAAAACTCTCACTCGTGCTTCTTGCTATTGCACTCCTAGCAACCGCTGCCGTGTATGGATATCGGTTTTACCTACAGGGGACACTCACTAGGATTCAGTCAGAAATAGCGGCGGCCGAAACCGTCGTGACAACGCAAGCATACAACGACCTCGTCGCCTTTGACCGCAAAGTACGCGCTGCTCGGTATTTACTCGCGAATCGTCTTGAGCCGTCACGTGTGTTTGGAGCGCTTGAGTCATCGGTCTCGCAGAGTGTCTTTTACCAGTCATTCGAAGCACAGCTCGACGAAGCAGGCTCATTGAACCTTAGCCTTAGTGGTGTATCACCAGAATTCGCACAGATTGTCTTGCAAAATTCGCGATATACTACCGCATCACTCCTTGGACAGGTGACGCTCGCGGGAATTGAAATTCGCGAGGGCGACACGGGGCGCGACACGCTCTTCTCAGTGAGCGCACGTACACCACGTGAGATGCTCTTGAGTTCTGCACCACGTACGCAAGCACGCCTTCCTGTAGCACCTGTAGAGGCTCCCACAACTACAGAGCCATTATCAGAACAAGTCCCTTCGACAAGTTCAGGGCAGGCAACCTCGACAGGTACCCTTGAATAATCACATTATATGTTTGGAAACTATCGTACACTCACCTTCATCGGACTTGTCGTTATTCTCGGCTTTTTCGTGATACGTCCGCAATGGACGACGATACAGACGCTGAAAACAGGCGTTGCAGAATACAGTGAAGTCCTTGCGAACCTCACATCTTACAACGACCAGGTGCAAGCGCTTCTGCGTCGCCGCGATGCACTCACCCCTCTCGAGATGAAACGCCTCGATCAGTTTATCGCCACAGATGGTATCAATACGGCGCAGGTTGTGTACAACCTTGAACAGGCAGTGCTTGCACAGCAGCTCAGTCTTGTAGCACTACATCCTTTTGAAGTACAGCGTGGCGTAGGTACGCCGCTGGCGGGTTCGGTAGGTTCAGCAGACTTTGTTACGCAAGATATTGAACTCACCGTTTCAGGTACCTATACCGCGTTCAAAAAGTTCCTTACCACACTCGAAACGACTCTTGAGCCATATACGGTCACCTACATGAAGTTTAGCAACGAAGACGGTTCGACAATCCTCTCATTCACCATCCGTGTTCGCGTATCAGCAATTACGCTCTAAGTAAAGAAAATTATGTCATCATCATTTAAAAAACTTCTCCCTGTTCTCGCTGTTGTACTTATTTTTGCAGGAGGCTTTCTTATTTCCGAATTTACGGGAGGTATGTTTGGTGACGGTGTGCAGGTAGAGAGCGTCGCGGCGCGTGCACAAGAAGTGCAGACACAACTCAACTTTCTCACGACTGTCTCGGGATTTGAAAACACCGTTCGCGATGCACGTCTTGAAGGGTATACTTCAATTACAAAAACACCAGCAGGAGAATCAGCTGGACGAGAAAATCCATTCATACTACAGTAATACTACGCTATGAGTACGCATACTCTGCGTATGGTTCCTGTAAAGAAATAACATACCTATAACCCATGCAATACGCACCACTTCTCAAAGAGCATGGATACATTACCGACGAGCACATTGCCTACGTGCAGGGACGTATCCAGAACGAAGGCCTTACCGAGGAGGCGGTTTTTCTTGAGATTGGTGTGCCTGCTGATGCGATGCGCGGGCTCTTGGCGCAGTATTATGATTTGCCAACACGAGCAATTGATGCGCAGGTGCGTATTAAAAACGATGTTCTGCAGTACATTGCTGAGGAGTCAGCAAAGCACTATCGCATGGTGCCGCTTGATTTTGTAAACGGTACACTTACCGTCGGTGTTGCAGATCCCGATATGCCAGGTATTCGCGACGCACTCAATTTCATCGCGAGCAATCGCGGTGTCACCTATGTGCTTGAAGTACTCCTTGAGCAGGATCTAGAGCATGCGCTTAAATCCTACGAAAACATCAAAGGTGATGTCGGGGAGGCGCTCGGCGAAATCGATACCGACATTGCTTCGCTCGATGAAGAGGTTGCAAAGGTTGGCGACAATGAAATCGACGCGCTCTCCGAAGATGCGCCCGTCACTAAAATTGTTTCTACCGTTCTTCGGTACGCTATCGACGGACGTGCGTCTGACATTCATATCGAACCCTACGAAACACTGCTTGTGGTTCGTTTCCGTATTGATGGTAATCTAGTGCGCTCGCTTGAGCTTCCGAAGCGTATTCACCCCTCGGTCATTGCTCGTATAAAAATACTTTCACAGCTCCGTCTCGACGAGAAACGTAAACCGCAAGATGGTCGCTTTTCGGTAAAAATCCATAACCGCAAGGTTGACTTTCGTGTCTCGATTCTCCCCACGTCGCATGGCGAAAAAGTCGTGATGCGTATTCTTGACACCATGCAAGGCGCACGCACGTTTGACGACATCGGTATCACACCGCACGTTGCCGCAGTCATTCGCAAAGCGCTCAAAGCGCCGCACGGCATTGTGCTCCTTTCTGGTCCGACAGGTTCGGGTAAAACAACGACGCTCTACGCTATGCTTCAAGAGCTCGACCGTGAAAGAAAAAACATTATTTCGCTTGAAGATCCAGTGGAATACAACATCGAGGGTATTTCACAATCGCAGGTCAGGCCAGAAATCGGCTATACCTTTGCCTCAGGACTTCGTAGTATTTTGCGTCAAGACCCGGACGTTATCATGGTTGGAGAAATCCGCGACCGCGAAACTGCACAGCTCGCGGTGCAAGCAGCACTCACTGGGCACCTTGTTCTCTCGACTATTCACACCAACAGTGCCATCGGTGTCATTACACGACTTATCGACATGGGTGTTGATCCGTATCTTATTGCGCCAACACTTCGCATCGCTATTGCGCAACGCCTTGTGCAACGCATTGTGAAGGAAGGTGCGGAACCTGTTCCGCGCACTGCCGCGCTCAATCTTATGCTCGACAAACAGTTTGCTGATTTGCCACCACAGTACCTTAGTCGTATTCCGTCAGCTGACCACTTTCTCCAAGCACGGCCATCAGCGGTCTCAGCAACAGGGAAGTCGGGGCGTATTGCCATGCTCGAGGCGCTCGAGATAACCGATGACATCCAGAAAATAATCCTTGAAGGAGCCGATGAGCAGCGTATTTATGAATCAGCGCGCGCAAATGGATTCACGACACTCCGCGAAGATGCCATTATCCATGCGCTCAATCACGATGTGTCGTACGATGAAGTCGAAGTTATGACAGGCGAAGAGCTTGCAGCAGCTGTGGAAGAACCACCCGCACCAGAGACGGTAGTTGCTCCACCGTCCGAAGAGGCACCTCCTGTTGTTGCGGAGCAGGTGGCTCCGCCAGTTGCAGTGGCAGTGGTGCCGCAGCCATAGCACAGAATGTGCCATTATGTATTTCCGTAACTTTAACGTATACTAGTAATTATGAAAGATTGGAGCTTGCAGGACATTCGTCCCAACCGCACGCGGAGTCGTGCTGAACCAACACCCGAGCGCACCATGCGTCCGCGTTCTCGCGTTCGTGATGAAGACGAGCCACAGGAAGCGTATCGTCCTGAACGGGTGACCCCACCAGACGAGGTCGTCGAAGAAGATACACGAGAGATGCACGAAATACGTACTCGGAACGCCATGCATCGCGCAGCACCAGAAGAGTCGCGCGAGTACACACCAAGTGTAGGTCGTCCCCTGCGCCAAAAAATGTCGCTTGCACCTTCACCCGTAGGGAAGTATCTCCGCCTCGCCGCCGCCGGCGCAGTTGTAGTGACTGCAATTATTTTGTACATGGTTCATATCACCGCGACGGCAGTCATCACCGTTGTCCCACGAGTACTCGATGCTACAGTCGAAGTCGCGTTAACTGCAGGTGATGGCTCACCACTTACATACGCAATCATTACCAAAGAGCTCGAGGCACGTGCGCCGGTAGTCGCAAACGGCATTACCGACCTCAGTCAATCTGCGTCGGGGAATATCACTATCTACAACGAATATAGCAAAGAGCCATTTGCACTCACAAAAAACACCCGCTTCGAATCCGAAGGTATGATTTTCCGTATACAAGAATCAGCTGTTGTCCCTGGCTACAAAACAGATGATGATGGCTCGGTCGTTCCGGGTAAAGTCACCGCGAAAGTCTTTGCTGATACCGCAGGCGAAGCAGGAAATATTGTGCCAACTCAGTTCACCATTCCAGGGCTTAAGTCTGAAGCTGAGCAGTATGCAAAGCTCTACGCTCGTTCAGACGAAGCGTTCACGGGAGGCTTTGTGGGGAGACGTGCCGTTGTTGATGAAGAAGCACGAAAAGAGGTTCGTGAACGAGTAGACGTAATGCTTGCAGAACGCCTTACCTCATCATTGAGCGAACAGGCAGTTGCCGACCAAGTTATGTACGCTGCGGGTGCTGTTATTACTTATACCGATGAAATCGAAACAGGTACTTCAGAAACAGAGGCAACACTTGTTGTCCGTGGCACCATTAAAGCCCCAATCTTCAGCGCACGAGACCTCGCAAAAGCAGTTCTCCTTGCACAAGGCGAACGCCTCGAAGGGGCATTTGTGATTACCGACCCGAACGCACTTACCTTTGCATACACTGAGGATGTTACAAGCCTTGCACCAAATGCTCCAATTGCATTTACCCTTGCCGGAACCTCACGCTTTGTCGCACAGCTTCCTACCAGTGACATCGCATCTGCACTCGCCGGTATCGACGTCGATGACCTACAGACCATCACCGCACAATACCCTGGTGCCGATCGCATCACCTATCGCATGACCCCCGCATGGCGCAGCTCATTCCCCACAGACCCGAACCGCATTACCATAGAATTCGCCATCCTTGAATAGACCCTTCCAAAATCGGCGAATTTGCATTAGCTTCGGAACTTCCCCTTGTCACCTTACTTAGGTAAGGCTCCTGCGGTAAAGTGCCTCCAGCTAACGCAACTTCATCCAATTTTGAAAGAGTCTCACAGGAAAAATGTAAACAAAAAATCCCTCGGGATTTTTTGTTTGTTTTGGGATTGTGGTGTAGACTATTGGTACGAGTGTCGAGAACATCTAGTCTTATTGATTAAGTATTTTTCTATGACCATTACTCTTGAGGCGGAGCCTCGTGTTGTCAAACGTAGTGTGGTAAAGCACTTGCGCAATGCAGGGCGTGTGCCGGCTATTGTGTACGGAGCGATTGCGACGCCAATTACTATTTCGGTGGACGGACATGAGTTTAAGCGTGTGCTCAAGGAAGCGGGAGAGTCAACCATTGTTGAGCTTTTAGTGAACGGCACAAAGATGCCAACACTTGTGCATGCGCTCTCGCACAGTACGCTCAATCACCACTTTGAACATATTGATTTTCTTGTCGTTGATGTAAAACAAAAAATCGAAGTCGATGTGCCGCTCGTTTTTACCGGCGAAGCACCTGCAGAAAAAGTCGGCGTGATAACCAAGGTGATGCACGACATTCATGTCGAGGCATTACCGGCAGACTTACCGCACGACATCACGGTCGACCTATCATCACTGGTTGATCTCGAATCAACTATTCGCATCAAAGATCTTCTGAAAACTAAGGGCGTAAAATATCTCCACGACCCCGAAGATGTGGTAGTCGCCGTAACTGAACAGGCAAAAGAAGAGGAAGAAGAGGTAGCCCAACAGGTGCAGACGGAGCCAGAACTTGTAAACGGCAAGAAGAATGAAGTCTCTACAGAGGCATAAGAGTCCGTCTAACAAAAATTCCCGAATTATCGGGAATTTTGTATGCGCTCGTAGAACTTTGCGAGGAGTGACGTGGCCTCAGGCGATGCATGCATATCAATGGCAACAGGCGGCTCCGCGAGGTAGGAGGTTTTTGGGCGGGGAGTACCTTCAATGTCGGTTGCTTGTATTTCGGGGTGGAATTGTGTGGTGTAGACATTGGTGCTGTAACGGAGTGCAGAAAAGTTACACGTTGGGCTTGCGGCGAGAAGGGTCGCGCCGTTCGGAAGTGCCCCGACGCTGTCTTTGTGCCAGTACTGTGCATAAAAAACTTCAGGAAGAGTGCCAAAGAGCACGTCGGTTCGTCCGTCTTCGAGGGTGAGTACCGTGTGGGTCCCGAATTTTTGCTGGCGATGATCGTTCGTTACACTGCCGCCGCGAAGCTCAGCAACAAGTTGATGTCCGAAGCAGATACCAAAAAAGTGTTGATCGCGCTTTATGATGTCTTCAACCGTGTTTTGAATAAGCTCAAGAATACGAACGGTTTCAGAACGGCCGAAATCATCCGCATGCCGCCCCCCGTCGATGTCAAAATCCCCTGAGCCACCAAAAATTACTGCATCAAACATGCGTGCTTTTTCGAGGAGTTCTTGAGCATTCGCAACTTCAAAAATCGAACAAAACGTCAGTGCGACATCCTTTGGGCATGCGCGCAAATGCCGTGCTTGTTCAACCTCAATACGAAGTGGTGTTGTTCGAAACTGTACCATCAAAACTGATTTCATTGCGCTATAATACACAACACTCCCACTGTTGCGCAAATAGGGAAGTCATGGTAATGTGCGCGGACGAAATGTGCCAACTTAGAAGCACTGCTCGTATTAAAAATATTATGCAGAACGAAACACAACAGCTCGTTGATCGCCTTTTCAAAACAGGCGGACACTTCGGATTCCAAAAGAGCCGTCGCCACCCATCGGTGGTGCAATATCTCTTTGGTAACAAAGAGGGAACCGATATTATTGATCTCGAAAAGACTGCACAGTCGATTGAGGCTGCAAAGGCAGCACTTGCAAACGTTGCACGTAACGGTGGCGATGTCATCTTCGTTGGTACGAAGGATGAATCACAGACTATCGTTCGTGAAGCGGCTCTCGAAGCTGGTGCGTCGTACGTTGTCAACCGTTGGGTTGGCGGTACGCTCACGAACTTCGCAGAAGCTCGCAAGCGCCTTGCTCGCCTCGCTGATCTCATCACACAAGGTGAGACGGGCGAACTCGATCGTAAATACACCAAGAAGGAACGCGGTGTTATCAACCATGAAATGAAGAAGCTTACGTACAACTTTGGTGGTGTACGCAAGCTCGAACGTCTTCCAAAGATGATTGTCGTTGTTGACGCACGTCACAACACCATCCCGGTTGAAGAAGCCTTGAAGCTCAACATCCCGATCCTCGCTATCGCAGGTACGGACAATGATGTTTCAAAGATTCAGTTCCCAATTGTCATGAACGACTCGCTCGTTGGTGCCGTAAAGGCAGTCCTCGGCGAACTTGCTACTACCTACAAGACAGCACGCGCAGAATACGTTCCGCCGGTCGCTATCGCTCGCGCTCCGCGTGAGGCTGGTGAACGCCGTTCATTCCGCGACCGTGCGCCACGTGGCGGCGATCGTGGTGACCGTCCACGTCGGCCATTCACTGCCCGCAAGGAAGGTGAACATCCTCGCGCACCACGTGCGCAGGGTGGACGTCCACAGGCAGCACGCGCTCCAAAGGCACAAGCGTAAATTCTTTCAAAATGGGCGAACTTATACTGACTCAGTCGCTTACGCCCTCACCGTACTAAGGTACGGCTCAGTTGCGCGCCCCCTCCAGTCAGCATAATTTCATCCCATTTAGAAAGAATTTACCTAGCTTTACGTAGCGAAAGCAGAAAATTAGAAAACGTACGAAGAAGTATGAGTGCAAAAGTATGCTATACTTCTGCGCACGATACTATTCGTACGTTTTCATTTGAAAAAATAACTTAAACTATATATGGAAATTACCATGGACATGCTCAAAGAGCTCCGCGACCTTACGGGCGTTTCAATCATGCAATGCAAGAAGGCGCTTGAAGAAGCAGACGGCGACCTCGAAAAGGCGCGTATTCTCATGCTTAAGAAGTCAGGCGAGCTTGCTGCAAAGAAATCAGACCGTGAACTTGCTGCTGGCGCAATCGGCGCATACGTGCACAACAACGAAATCGCGGCGGTTGTCGTACTTTCTTGTGAGACCGACTTCGTATCAAAGAATGAAGAATACGTCCAGCTCGCGAAGGACATCGCAATGCATGTTGCGGCAATGTTCCCACAGTACATTACTCGTGAAGACGTGCCTGAAGACGCTGTCGAAAAGGCACGTGGTGTATTCCTTGAAGAAGTGAAGGACAAGCCAGAAGCAATGCAGGAAAAAATCCTCGAAGGAAAGCTCGCGAGCTACTGGAAGGACCGCGTGCTCATGGAGCAGGCATTTATCAAGGATGAAACCAAGACCATCGCTGATCTCATCACGTCAGCAACACAGAAATTCGGTGAACGCATTGTAATCACTGAAATGAAGCGTTTCTCTGCTAAATAATCTGTATGCTGTGGTTTAGTAGTAGTGTGCTTTCCGTCGGGCTCTTGATTGCGCTCTTCCATGTCGAACGTACGCGTGGCGAACGGTTTTTGCCGAATGCCCGCGCGCACCTTGATACGCTTGCACGTAAGATAGCGCATGCCCACGCACGCGCGTCTCATGCATTCGAAAGTGACACCTTCCGCCAAACCGTGCATTACTTTGTGCATATGGCACTCACTGCCTGCCGCACAGCATTCGCATGGGTGAGTGAGAAATTCGATGCACTCATTCGCATCAACCGTTCTGTTGCGCACCGTGCAGCTACCGAAGGGAAGTCCGCATCACACCTCCATGAGATGATGAAGCACAAAGCAGCTACTGCCCTCACCGAAACACAGAAAAAACAAAGAAAAGCCCACGCCATCGGCATGCGGTCATGAAAAGAAAATCACGAGTAGAAATACTCGTGATTTTTTTATTCGAACACAGGGAGTGTTGTATTGTGAATCCTTGTTAAAACTCTTTCAAAAACAAGCCCGCAGACCATTGAAACACCAGCAGAATACTCCGCTTTGTTTGACAGTAGGGGAGGGGTGTCGTGTGAAGAAGATGTTGTCTGTCAGGTGCTTGACTTTTTCTCTGACCTGAATATAATGACGCGCACCTGAGGAGGACATGAGGGAACAGGAGTTCCCGATTGAAGCCTCCCCTGTCGATGTTTGACAATTACATATCTCAACAGTTCTCACTTCTGATGATTGGAATACTTCTTAACTGAATCTCCATGAAGAAGTGAGAATTAGGTAGGTGCGCTGCTTAAAGATTTTAGTTCGATTGAACGGGTCTTTTCGTCGGCAGCGCACCAGAATAAAATCGAGCAAAATTAAAATAATTTGATGCTACAAAAAGTAGCATCAAGGCATGAGTGCGAATGAGCGAGGACATGGTGAGTAACCATGTCGCGCAAGAATTCGCATCACTCAAAAAAATATATACAGCGGTGTATACTATTCCTTGCAGGAATAGAAGGGTGTATGGTGGATGCCTTGGCTTCAAAGAGCGATGAAGGACGTGTAATGGCTGCGATAAGCCTCGGGGAGACGCCAATGAGTCTGCGATCCGGGGATTTCCGAATGAGGAAACTCTACGTGTTACGCACGTAACCTATGTATGTAGGAGCAAACCTTCTGAATTGAAACATCTTAGTAAGAAGAGGAAAAGAAAGCAATAAACGGAAGTTTCTTTCTGTGTGGTAATACGCTTCGGCGTAAAACCATTACACACGGGAAGAAGCTTCTTGCGATACCCTAAGTAGCGGCGAGCGAAAAGGGCAGAGCCCAAACCATACATATTTATATGTACGGGGTTGTAGGGCGAGGTCTGCATTTAGTTGCGGAGAGTCAAAAATGTGTATTATAGAAGAATCATCTGGAAAGATGAACCCTAGCAGGTAA
>Ga0155316_118_pt1 | contig 56799 bp, 52 predicted proteins | sample RifCSPhighO2_02_FD_106284 | JGI IMG/M metagenome (GOLD analysis project Ga0155316, IMG submission 106284) | Candidatus Kaiserbacteria bacterium RIFCSPHIGHO2_02_FULL_49_34 | reverse complement strand
GTTGGTAGTACTACTTGATTGTTCACCGAGAGAGCGGGTACCGTAGTCAATACCATCAGGGAGGTTCAGTGCAAGAAGAGAGTTTACTTCTATTGTTGCTTCGAGTGTTGCGGGTGAACCTGCCTGGTCAGCTATGGTGAGTTCTGCGGTCCAGTTGTCGTCAGCGTATGCTCCTGCTGGGTCTGTTGCGTCTATGTAGTATGAAAGGTCAAGGGGGCAGTTGTATGCGAGTTCTGTTTCGCTTAGGAGGGAGTAGTCGAAGGTACAGGTAGTGGTACGGTAGCAGTCGTTTTGGTCGGTGGTACAGGTGTTTCCTTTTGTAGTACGGAAGAAGGTGAGGGAGATTGTTGAGCTTGCTATGTCTGTTTTTCCGTTGTTGTCTTCGATGAGGCCGTTTATGTGGATGGTGCGGGTGTTGCCTACGCTGGGGAGGATGCCGGTTGAAGTGAGGTCGTCCGCGTCAAATGCGGTCGTGGCGAAGCGGAGTGTGTTGATGGTTGGTGGTTCGTTTTGGATTTCTGCGGTGGTGGTGACGTCGGCTGCTCCTGTGTAGCGGAGGACGAGGCCTACAATGAGAATGAAAGCGATTGCGACGAGTGCTGTAAATACTTGGGTATTTTTCATGAGGGTATTATATGTCGACACTATAAAAACACCAAGTATATGGCTGTGGACGTTTTTCAAACACGTCGGCAATACAAAACTCCACATACAAATATATGCGGAGTTTTGGTTTGCTATTTTGTGCTGTAGAGCGCCACTGCTTCTGCGAAGGCTTCTTTTGCTGCTTCTGCATTGCGGAAGCCGCCGACCTCAACGGACTTGTTCTGAACCTTTTTGTAGGTTGCAAAAAAGTGTTCGATTTCTTTGAGGGTGTGCGGGTTCACGTCGGTGAGATCCTTTACACCGTCGAAACGTGGGTCGTCGAGCGGGACTGCAATGACTTTGTTGTCATTTTCGCCGCCGTCAATCATGTCCATAATTGCAACAGGACGGACACGGACGAGGATGCCGGGATGAAGCGGGTATGTGGTGAGCACCACCACATCGAGTGCGTCGCCATCATGCCAGTGTGTCTGTGGCACGAAGCCGTAGTCAAACGGATAATCCTGCGCTGAGTGCATTACGCGGTCGAGTGCAATCATGCCGGTTGCTTTGTCAATTTCGTACTTGTTCTTTGAGAACTTTGGAATTTCAATGACAACGTTCATTTCATCAGCGGTTCCCGCTGGGATATCGTGTAAGAGATTCATGGTTAGTTACTTAGTTACTGAGAATGTTTTTATTCCTTGCCGTCGACGATGTCTTCGATCATTTCTTCCATATCGTCTTCAGGTTTTTCTTCTTCATCTTCCTCCTCTTCTTTCTTTGATGCTTCGATGTCGATTTTCCAGTTGATAAGTTTTGCGGCGAGGCGGACGTTTTGCCCCGCACGACCAATGGCGAGTGACTGTTGGTCGGGAGCAACCGTAACGCGTGCATGTCCACGGATAACGGAGCCTTCTTCGTTTTCTTCGAGGATTTCGATGTCTTCGATGCGTGCTGGTGAAAGCGCTGCTTCGATCATGTCGATTGGGTCTTCCATCCATTCAATAACATCGACGCGTTCGCCCGAGAGTTCACCAGTTACCGCAGAAACGCGGACGCCACGCTGACCAATAAGTGCACCGACGGGGTCGAGTCCGGGGTCTTCAGACGCCACGGCAATCTTTGATCGCTGCCCTGCTTCGCGTGCGATTGCTTTGACCACAACTTCGCCTGAGGCGATTTCTGGCACTTCGCGCATGAAGAGCTTCACAAGGAAGTCTGGATGTGCACGAGAAAGTTTAATCGAGATGCCACGCGGCGTTTCTTCAACCGAAACTACGAGCGCAGTAATGCGGTCGCCGGTCTTGTAACGTTCGCCAGGAATCTGTTCTGCATAGGGCATAATTGCCACGGTACGGCCGAGCTCAATATAGAGATTGCCGCGTTCGAAACGCTGTACTTGCCCAACAATGATTTCGCCTTCTTTGGTTGCGAATTCCTTGAGTGCGATGCCTCGCTCTGCTTCGCGCACCTTCTGGAAGACAACCTGCTTCGCTGCCTGTGCGGCGATGCGCCCAAAATCTTCATCAGGTGCATCAAGTGGAAAGACGAGTTCGTCGCCGAGCTGCACGTTCTTCTTAATAAGCTTCGCCGCTTGGATAAGGAGATGACGCTCTGGCTCGTAGCGCGGAATTTTAAGCGTGCCGTCTTCGTTGTATTCAACAACTTCTTCGTTACGGTCGAAGCGCGGACGGTCGCCTTGAAGGTGTGCGGGGAGTTCCACTTCCTCTTCTTCATCCATACGTACGGTTGATTCGTCAACGACGGTTTTAATCTGCTCGAACTTTGTTGCACCCGTTGCCATATCGAGATGTGCACGAACGATTTGCCCCTTCTTGCCGTACTCGCGCTTGTAGGCGGTGCCGAGCGCTGCTTCGATAGCAGAAATCATCGTTGTGCGGTCAATACCCTTTTCCTCTTCAAATGCGTCTATTGCCGCACTAATTGCTTTAATGTCAAATAACATGAAATATATTTGTTTATGTATATGTAATAATATGTGTACTATACTGAATTTTTCGAAAAAGAAAAGCAGCACCAATCCAATAGATTAATGCTGCAAAAATGTGCAAATATTCACAAGCATGCGATTACCTCGCTACTTGTTGTACATGCCGGCGTTTGGTGGCGCCTTGGAGATCGGTATATACATCGAACACTTCGCGTGCGGTGTCGCGTGGACGTGAAAGGTCTTCGACGAGAACTGCGGTAAAGGATGGCGGCAGCATGACCCATTCGTTCTCACGAACGGGAATGCCACGAACCCGCATATTCCTCTCGGTAGTTACCGAGATGTACGGACGACGCATGACACGAGTGAGAAGTGCCGCACGAGCTTCTTCGGATTCAACATGCGCACGGCGACGATTTTCGCATGCGCTGATACGGATGATTTCCTGTTCAAGCATCTGCGCACGCCGCTCGTAGTCAGAGAACCACGGTTGATACCCGATAGATTCGGCTGCCTCGCGTTTTGCTTCTGCACGTTCGACAATGTCGTCGAGGTCGGGGTCGTCGACAAATGGCTCAATCCGTTGGACACGTTCGCCTTTACAAAGCGCTACGACAGGACCTCCTTCCGTCATGGCAAGGAGTGCAACGCCGGGATAGCCCGAGCATTCATGGCTCCAAATAATGCGCTCGCCACAGGTGACAAGGTTGACGAGGAATCGAGGGTTTTCAGACGCCTTTGCGTGGATGCGAGTGACCGAATAGTCAACATTGTTGTAGCTAAGCATACAGGTTTCGACATCAAACAATTCAGTTTCGTGTCGGTCGAGAATACTCAGACCCGGAAACACATTGACTGCTTCCATGATTTTCTCCTTCAGAGATATACGTGGCGGTGATAAAAAACAAATCCGAATGTATATAAACACGGTTCTCGTTTTTTGTCAACATATCCGCCCCGTCCGACATTAAAACAACTCCCTGTTGTGTGGAGTTGTTTTCTTCGTTATTTCTTTGTTGTTCGGTGGATGAGAATACGCTCAGAAAGCTTTTGTGCAGCTTTGGGCGTTACCACACCCTCTTCGATAATTTCTTCGAGTTCTCGTTCTTTTGCCTTGAGAAGTCCGTCTTCCATATGTTCAACCGCAAGCTCGCCCACAATTTTCGGCGCTTTTTCCGCAAGTGTCCGCATGTGTTTTTTCGCTTCTTCGCGACGCTTCGTATAGATAGAAATAAGATCTTGCACGTCATCGTCGGCAAAGAGATTCTTTTCATGTGTTGCATGTTCAAGCGCTTCGAGAACTTTGTTGGCAGCAATAATACGTGCGCGAGCGAAGAGGTAGTGATTACGAAGCTCATCGACACGACTCATGCCTGACTCAATTTTGTCAAACAGTGAGAAGTACGGCTCACAGGTTGTTGCGATAGTTGGAACGGTCGATTCTTCGAGATCAAGAATACGTTCTTCTATCTTACCCAAGAGACGACGATACACTAATTCATTTATTTCTTTGTAGTGATAGAGACGGTGTAGTACCTTTGCTTCAATACCAGCAACGTGCAAATGAAGTGCAAGAATCGGTGTCTGTGGATACTCGGCGCAGGTTGCCTGCATGTGTCCGATTGCACGCGTTTTCCATTTTTCGTAGCCGTCGCGCGCATGCAGCGCCGTCGCCTCGTCGACATAGCCACGACGTAGGAATCGTTCTGATTCAGAAAGCGCCTTGTCAGCAATACGCATACGCGCAAGGAGATATCCCGCGTATTCAATTGCCGTCATCTTGGTAAGCTGGAAACGTTCGAGAATTGCGCCGATGGTTGTTGCCTTAATAAAGAGCGTGAAGTAGATACAGATAATGGTGATACCTGCAATGAACGCTTGCGGGGTGAAGTCGTATACCCAGCCCGCTGGTACCCAATCCTTTGGAATCGAAAGCACAATCGCGATAGCAATGGCACCACGGAGAGAACCCCACGCGAGCATATGTTGCCACTGGAGCGGAATATGCTCCTCAAGCTTGGTCTTATTAAAGAGTTGCATGACAGGATACACAGAGACAGCTCGCGCAACAACCACGACCGCAATAGCAATAAGTGCTGGCACAAGAAGTGTCGACATGTCGACCTGGTGCGTAATGTCGATAAATTCAAAACCAATGAGTAAGAAAATAATCGAATTGATCAAGAAACCAAAGTAACCAAGCGTGTGCTCTGCAAATTCATGGACTTGTGACGAGAGCTTATAGCGACCCCAGTTCCCCATCGTGATGGCGCCGATTGTTGTAGCGATAACAGGTGAAATCCCAATCGGCCAATGCTGGGTGTGCATCATCCATTCAGAAAGAAGCTCAGCACTGATGAAGGTTGCATGTGCCATGACGAGCGCAAGGGTAAGCTCAAGTGATGAGTCGTCGCGGATTTTTTCGATAAGCTTCGCAAAGACAAAACCGAAGACCGCGCCGAGTGCGGCACCAAGCGCCACCATCGACACGAAGAGGAGACTGCCTTCCCCGACCATTGTCGCGAGTGAGATGTCTTCTGTTGCGGTAAATGCAGCAATAAGTACAAGTGCGAGCGCGAGTGCTGTACCGTCATTGAAAAGAGACTCGCCTTCAAAAATAAGCGAGAGGCGTTTGGGCGCACCGTATTCTTTGAAGAGTGCGAGTACGGCGACCGGGTCGGTTGCCGAAATAAGCGCACCAAAGAGAATCACCACTTGCCACGGTACATCCCACCCAGCGAGACCGAGTCCAAACTTAAATGCAACCGCGATGAGTATTGTTGAGATAAGGAGCGAGACGACTGAGAGGAGTGTGATAGACCATTTATTGCGACGGAGCTGCTTCCAGTTTATGTTATACGCGGATTCAAAGATAAGGACAGGGAGGAACGCGTAAAAGAGAAGCTCAGGAGTGAGGTTGATGGAGCCAATAAATTGCAACGACGTAATTTGCGAGGCAAGAAGGAGGATAATACCAACAGGCACCAAAAGAACAGTGTACGGAACCCGAATACGTTCTGCAAGAACGCCGACGCCAGAGGCGCACAGAAACATGAGGATAAGGGCAAGAATGCTTTCTATCATGGCAATATTGTTACTCGAATGAGGCGCAAAGTGTATTCCTCTTTTTACAGGAAGTCAAATTCTGGAGCAGATTGTGACTACCTCATAAAAAACACCGCTCAGTCCAGTTTTGAGTGGTGTGTTTTTTAGTTCGAGCAAGCAGATTATTCTTCAGGCACAGGTTCAGGTGCGGGTTCAGGTTCGGGTGTTGGCTCAGGATCTACGATTACTTCTCGTGTTATCACTGATTCATTTCCTGCGGTGTCGGTTGCGTTGTAAGTAATAGTATACGTGCCAGCCGCCCCTGTATCAACGGCACCTGTTACGACAATCTCAACATTCGCGTCGACGTTGTCGGTTGCCGTTGCACCTTCTTCGTTATACGTACCTCCGTACTCAATCATTATCGATGGATTGCCATTGAGTGTAATTACTGGCGCCTCTGTGTCGTCCACAGAATCGGTTGATGGTCCGGCACCATCATCGGTTGACGTCGCAGTTGCAGTACCGCTATCAGTTGAGGTTGCGGCCTGCCCTGAGCTTGTCGAAGTACTGCCATCATCGGTTGAGGTTGCAGTATCGTCTATCGTATCAGAACTGTTATCATCCGAAGAGGTTGTCTGCGATGAACCTGTTGAATCCGTCGTATCGCTTGCGGACACGTCTCCAAGAAGCTCGCGAAGCTTTGTTTCGTCAACACAGGTGTCATTAATACAGATCGTATCCTTCGCATGGAAACTGCTAGCGAAGAGGTTGCCGATGCCATTTGCCGCATCTGCAAACCAGGCAATCATACGGTCGAAGAATCGACCTATGAAGGTTTGTGTACCTTCTTCAGTTGAAGTTGCCGCAGTCGTTGACGCAAGTGACTCAATGGTACTATCAAGCTCCTTAATTGCATTGACTGATGCCGCAATAATCGGACGATCACTGAGCGTGAAGTAACCAGTGTTTTTGTCGATACCAACAGCATCTTCGATATGATCCATAACATTCTGCGCAGAGAAACCTGCATAGATAGATTCCTGTTCAAGCCCACTCTCCGCATTCCAGCGATACCGAATTGGCTCAAGCCCACGAATTGCTGCAAGGCCGTTGGTGAATGAACCTTCGATATTCTTCAAGCGTTCATCAGAAGATACGGATAGATTACCATCTGCATCTGTCGTGAGTGTTCCTGAACCAAACGTTTGAAAACGTACTGAACCCGTGGTGTGCAATTGCGCAGTAGGTGTTGATGTACCAACCCCCACATCCCCTCCTGCTGTTACAGTAAAGAGTCGTGCGTTTGTTGACGATGACAGAGTGAATATATTTGCAGAGCCCGCAGTGCCGTAGATGTCGAGTTTCGCTAATGGAGATGTCGTGCCGATACCAATATTTCCAGCGTTAAAATAAGAGTTTCCAGCAGCACTTAACTCCACCATCGTCGCGGTACTGCTTGCCAGACGCAAAGTCGCCTGATTGCTTGCTGTAGAGAAAATATTTAAGATATTGTTTCCTCCTTGACTCCAAAGTAAACCATTATTGGAAGTATTAGCTTCTGTATTTATCTGTATTCCATCTCCTGTGCTTGTGTTGTCTACTCGCAAACCAAACCCAGTACCACTACCCACAACTGATAATTTTGAAATGGGGGTTGTCGTGCCGACACCAAGACTGCCGCTCAAATAAGAATCGAGGGCGCTGTCGAGACGAAGGGCGCCTGCAAGGGTGTGTGCGGCGGGAACAGCACCGACGGTGTGGCGAGGGGTCATTTCGCTGTCACTATCAACCGTCACACCGAGGTAGAGAGCTTGATTCCAATCGATACCACTCAGACTGGTGACGGAACCGAGGAGCGCAGTGAAGAGTCCACCAGCGGTCGTAACGGTTTGTGTTTCATCCCAGAATGCTGAGCCGCCTGTCGAGACAGTATAGAGGCGAAAACGCATAGTGTGCGAAGCGTCGGTCACAGGACTACCACCTGAATCAAGGAGCTTGCCTTGGTAGTGAATTTTATCATTTGCAGTAGCATGTGCTTGTGGAATACTTATAAGGAGCGCGACAAGCATAGACACTAAAAGGAGCGCCGTCATTCGGAGGTATATCTGCATCTGAATCGGTATACATTTCATACCTCAGAAGTATACCACATATCAAGAAAGGCGACCTGTGGATAACAAAAGATGCCCTCGGCATCTTTTGTTCTAACGATATCGTTCAGCAATATAATCTCTAATTTTATTAACATCATCTTTTATGTTGGTCGAACCGAGGACCACAATAGCAATCGGACGAGAGGTGCCGCGAATGTCGATATGAAATACCGCAAGCATGGTTTCGTCAGCAGCTTTTGTGTGTCCTACTTTGCCGCCAACAAACGCCTCATCGTCGCTAAAGATATTGAAGTTCGATAAATCATTAAACTGAGGTGCGTCGTAGAATCCAGGATCAAGTCGTCCAGCAAGAAGATTCAAGACAAATGGACGATTGTAGTAAAGATACTGTGCAAGACGAGCAAGGTCCTCGGCCGTTGCGGTATTCGTAGCCAAAACTCCCGAAGGATCAGCAAAGGTTGTTTGCGCCATCCCAATAGCTGTTGCTTTGTCATTCATGAGACGGACATACCGCTCCGTACCCACTGACTCAGCAAGCACTGTTGCAGACTGATTTGACGATTCATTGAGGAGCGGATAAAGCACATGAAATGCAAGCACTGATTCACCCTCTGTGAAGCGAGGCTTACTGGTTGTCGCTGTGGCAGCACGTGCGGACACGGTGAGATTCTTGTCGAGATTAATGTATTCCGTAGCAATGAGCGCGGTCATGATTTTGGTAATTGATGCAATCGCAAAGGTGCTTGAGGCATGTTGCTCAAGAATGACATCATTGCTCCGAATATCCATAGCGAGATACGATGCTGCCGTAATGTCAACTGGCGCAACAGCTTCGTACGAGAAATTATCCGATGCGAAGTAGTCTTCGTATACAATAATCGGTGTACCCACTTCAGCAAATTCATAAAGTCGCTGTGCATCCTCATCAGTTAGCCGTATACAGCCACCTGAAAATCCCTGCGGGACTGGCGTACCGTCTTCATCGTACGGCCAACCGTGGATAAAGAAATTGCCTTGGAATGGGAGATTCCAATCAGTGTAGACGTGTCCGAACGATGAAAAATGCTTTTGCTTTTTTGTCTGTGCATGATAGACGCCTGCAGGAGTCTGCCACCATGAACCGGGACGACCTTTTGTTTTGATATCAACAGTAAATGAAAGTACGCCTTCTTGGTACGCGTTAATTTTCATTGTCGTGAGGTTTGCCTCGATAAACGATGCACTGGAAGCTTTCAGCGCCTTTACGGTGTCTGTATAGTAATTCGGCTCAACACGCACCGAACCCGTACCGAAACGGCTCAGTTCTTGTGGTGTCGGCAAAGGAAATTCCGTCATTTCTTCGACATCATCCTTCTGCGCCATATTCACAGAGACACCATCTGTCGATTGCATATTTTGGAAATACAGAAAAAAGGCAACGACCCCTAGAGCAAGGAGTGTGCCGAGAATCCAAACAGCAACATGGAGCATGGTACGTGACGACATAACGCGCGCACTATATCACACCCATAAGCATCATGCGAACCGTATATGTGATGATAAGGGAGAGTACAAGAATCGCCCCAAGCATGATGAAAGAAATGTGCGTACATGACCGCGCAAGGCATCGGAGACATATGTGTATCGCAAGAAAGAGTGCGCCGATAAGGAATACAATAATTGCAATCGGTACAAACGTATGTTGTGTGGTTATTGTAGTGCGCTCAATCGTTGCAAGTTCATGCGGTGCAACATCACTGGATTCTGAAACAACACGAAACTCATTTGTGTCAAGAAGACCCACCGCTGCCCCCTGCTTTGTTGCTGGTCTTGGTGTACCAAAAAGTTGCACCACGAAAGTTGTTGGCACGCCTTCAAACGTTCCCTTGGCCATACCGATGCCTATTTCAGTATAGGCACCATTCATGATATTAGCACGATGACTCGGCGAATGTAGCCATGCATCAACCAGTTCAGCTGAGTCATCAAAATGCACTGCAAGGTTCTCCCCTGCACGAAGGTACTTGTACTGTGCCTTATCGAACCAGTACCATGGTGTAACACCGCTTGGGCTTCGATGTGCAAAGTATTGGTTTTTGAGCATGTCGTTTGCCTTGAGCGTTGCTGCCCTGTCAAGTACGGCACTTCGTGTCAAAAGCATACGCTGTGCCTGCGTGCGTGCAACGTTTGTGTTCTCTACAACCGTACTTGCAACAACTGCTGCCGGTGTTACATCTTTAAAATGCGAGAGAACACCCGTACTCCCCGCAATGAGTACTGCAAGCGCCATGCAGCTGAGACCTATTTTTTTATAAAGTGTATGCATATGTTTATTTTGATAGTCCGACCGCAGCAAACGCTACCGCGACAGACGGTGCATATGCGCCCCCTGTTCGTGTAAGTGTATCCTTAAGAATCTGCGGATACGCAACATGATGAAACGGCTCACCAAGTGTCACAGTGCGTGCAAATGCAGTACGAAACGCGGTCGTAAGATCATGCATGCGAGCGCCTCCGCCAACCACAACACACGGTGCAGAAGAAAGAGTCGACGCATGGACATGTGCACTTATAAGTGAAGATACTTCACGCGCTGCTTGAGTAATGATTTCATCCGGAAGAGACACGGCACCTTCGCGCTTTTGCGCTTCGATGGTTTCAAATGCCGCATTCGACGCTCCTGCAATGCGCTTGGTAACCCCCTCACCACCAAGCGATGCAATACTATGCACGCCAACGAGCTTCCCTTCATGTACAAAATATACTTTGCCGCTCCCTGCACCAAGATCAAGCACAATCATGGACGCTGCCTGCGGCGATTTACCCTGAGCGAAGTCGAAGGAGCTTTTCGAATCCGCCTGCTCCACAACGCTACGAATAGTGGAAAAAAATTCAAGCTCGGTAGTGAGAATTGAAAACCCCGCACGTGTCACTACTTCGCGCAATTGTGCAAGTGTATGATTATGCACCGCCACCGCAATGAGTGTTGTCTTTTTTGCTGCTTCATCGTGCACAAATGGAAACCAATCAATGGTAACGTCTTGCAGGCGGACGGGGATGAGGTTCTTGATTTGAATAGGGACACGTGCGGTTATTTCGGTAGGGTCAGTTGAGTCAACGGTGAGCACAACCGTGAACGTTGCGCCATACGGAAGCGCAATCGCAGCGCTCTGCGCCACAATACCCGCATCACGCACAACATCGCGAAGCGCCTTCGTATGTGCATCAATGTTGAGCGGCACAACCTTTCCTTCGGATTCCCCCTGGTACGGCGCGAGCGAAACTTCACCATAGGTATCGAGTGTTGGAATCGATTGCTTTTTTGAAAGTTGCACCACCTTGAGTGTTGCGCTACCAAAATCAACACCCATGACAACATCACGTGGTAGTGGTGACTCAATATGAAACATTTCCTTGAGTTGATCGACAAAACCCTTTTTCTTTTGCATTACGAAAAGTATACCACAGGGTTGAGAAAATATGCTTTGACGTCTGGATCCATCCGGGACGTCAAAGCATAAATAACACAAAACACCAATTATGGTGTTTTAAGCGTAAACGTTGTAACTGCTGTATCATATACAATACTATCAGCGCCAACGGTTTTCATAAGTTCATCTTTATGCGGCATAACGGTCTCTTCGAGTGACGGATTGAGTGTGAGCACAATTCTATCCTTCGGCTCAAGTCCTGCGTCTTTGCGAGCATCTTGAATCTGACGAGTAAGGTCACGTACTTCCCCTTCGCGTTTAAGCTCTGGCGTGATTACCTCATCAATCCATGCTCCCGTAAGTGCTGCGTCAACTTCAAGATTCTTCACATTAAGCTCGTCTTTGAAGATTTCATCACATGCACCACTAAGCTCCACAGGAAGCTTGATTGTTGCAACTGGCTGACGAAGCTTCATACCTGCCTTCGTGCGCGCTTCGAGAGCTTTTGTTACCCATTCGCGAGTAAGCTTCATGCTCGTAAGCACGTCTGCATCAACATCGGTCTCAACTGGCCAGCTATCTAGGTGGACACTTTCTGGGTCGCTCTCATCACGAACTTTTTGATAGAGGTATTCTGCGTAAAATGGCATAACGGGAGCCATAAGAAGCGCAGTCGTTTTGAGTGTATATCGCAAGGTAGCGAGCGCTGCCTGTTTGTCGGCAAGGTCATCGCCCTTAAGTCGGTCGCGTGAACGACGAAGATACCAGACCGAAAGGTCGTCAATCACATCAAGAATCGGACGAGTCGCTTTGTCGAGCTCATAGGTCTTGTATGCTTCGGTCGAAGTACGAATAGCATCCGAGAGCACCGCGACCATCCAGCGGTCGAGCACCTGCGATGATTGCGAAGATGTCTTCGTGCCATCAGTGTACATTTCGTACATCTGGAGCACATTATGCAGACGCCCGATAGTCTTGCGCTGAATTTCCATAACACCCTTCTCTGAGAAGTTCAAGTCTTCGCCGCGCACAATTGGCGAGGTAAGGAGATAGAGCCGCATTGCGTCGGCACCAAGTCTATCAACAAGTTCCATTGGGTCGGGATAATTTCGAAGCGACTTCGACATTTTACGTCCATCTTCCGCGAGCACGAGACCATTCACAACCACATGTTTGAATGGCGACTTGCCAAAGAGTGCCGTACCGAGCACGATGAGTGAGTAGAACCAGCCGCGGGTTTGGTCAAGCCCTTCCGCAATGAAGTCTGCGGGGAAGCCGAGTCCTGTTGTCGCATCAAAACGGTCAGTGTTCTCAAACGGATAATGCTGTTGTCCGTAGGGCATCGAACCTGATTCAAACCAGCAGTCAAAGACGTCTGGTACACGTTCGAGGCGTGTACCGTTTTCATCACGCACGTCGAGGTCATCGATATACGGACGATGCACATCCAGCACATAATCGTCGTTGTGCGGATACTTCGTGAATGTTCCTTCGAGCATCTCACCATGGGTAAATGTTCGTCCAGCATGTGTATGATCAAACACTTCAGGAAGCGCGCCGTCTTCGTGCAACATCGCACGAAGTACATTAAGCGGGGAGTTGTGCGAAACAATCAGCACACGCTTCCCTGCATATTTTGTATCAATATCATGCAAGAACGCTCCGACACGGCGACGTACTGCTTGATGTGACTCACCTTCCTCGGGAGCTGCAGTATACCAATCACCCGATGCATTAAGGAACGCATGGTACTCGTCAATAGACTTTCCATCAAACTCGCCGACTTTAATTTCCGCAATGCGGTCGTCATAGACAATCGAAGTGCCATCCAGTCCAAGTTCACGAGCAACAATCTGCGCGGTTTCCTTCGTACGCTCAAAAGGTGACGCAATGATGAGGTCAATGCCTTTATCCTTAAGTGATGAAGCGCTGGCCTGCGCCACCTTTCGACCGTTTTTGGTAAGTGGATTTGCAACCTCAATTTTTGTCTGCGTCACATTCTTTGTGTTCGCTTCCGCTTCACCATGACGCATAAGGAAGTACTGCGAACCACTCTGTGGCACCTGCGCAAGAAGCTCTTTGAATGAGCCGAACACTTTCCATTCTTTTGTTTCTGGATTGCGCCAAATAGGCAACGGTGCACCCCAATAGCGCTGACGAGAAACCGCCCAGTCTCGTGCGCCTTCGAGCCATTTGCCAAAGCGTCCGACACCAACATGTTCTGGCACCCAGTTCACGGTATTGTTTGCTGCAACAAGCTGATCCTTAATCTTCGTTACCTCTACAAACCATGACGTTGTCGCGTAATTAAGGAGCGGCGTCTCACAGCGCCAACAATGTGGATACGAGTGCGTGATATTCTCTTTCTTAAAGAGCACTCCTTTCTGCGCAAGCGCACGCACGATTTCAATATCCGTATCAAGGTGCGAAACCTCCGCATCAGCATCATCTTTCGGCTTTACAATATATCCTGCCCAATCCGTAACAAGCGCTTTGAAGCGACCATCGGGGTCAACGTGGTGCACGAGCGGAATATTATTCGCTTTGCCAAGCTGCATATCGTCTTCACCATATGCTGGCGCGATATGTACTGCACCAGTTCCAGCTCCTTCGACATCAACATAGTCTGCATGCCAAATCTTCCACGCGTTTTCGATATTCGGAATCTCTTGATTCTTGAAATAATCGAACGGCGGCATGTATGCCTTCCCTTCGAGTTCACTACCTGGAAATTCACGAACAATGGTTGCGTTTTGTGCACCAGCAAAGAGCGATTCGAATCGAGCCTTCGCAACAATTACACTCTCTGTCTTTTCTTCTACCGTAATTGAAACTGCAACATACAGTGCCTCACGGTGAATTGCCGCAGCCATGTTGCCAGGCAATGTCCACGGTGTCGTCGTCCACACCAAAAGTGAGGTATCAGGACTTTCAACAAGTGGCAATTTTACATACACCGAAATATCTTTGATGTCGCGGTAGCCTTGATTCACTTCAAAGTTTGAAAGTGTTGTCCCACAACGCGGACAGAGGTGCATTGACTTAAAGCCTTCGTACACGAGTCCTTTTTTATGGAGCTCGCTGAACACATGCCATACACTTTCACTGTAGCTCGCATCCATGGTGCGATAGTCATCCTCCATATCCACAAAGCGCCCCATACGCGGCACAATCTTGCGCCACTCATCGGCATACTCAAGAACCGCACCGCGAGCTGCTTCGTTAAAATTCTTTACGCCGTAGGTTTCAATATCGCGCTTTGTCGCAAGTCCGAGCTTCTTCTCAATGAGATTCTCAAGGGGAAGACCATGACAATCCCATCCCCAACGTCGAGGAACGCTGTAGCCATTCATCGTCCAGAAACGTGGAATGGCATCCTTGATAGTACCCGCGAGCAAGTGCCCATAGTGTGGAAGCCCTGTTGCAAACGGTGGCCCATCATAAAAGGTGAACTGCCCGTTCGGTGCATCCTTTGCAATACTCTTCTGAAAGATGTCATGCTCACGCCAAAACTGGAGCATCTCTTCTTCGCGACGTGCAACGTCGCTTACTTTATTTTCATTCATAGAAATTTCTTTTGATCGTACCGATATCAGCGGTACATGTATAATGTGTGGAAATCAGCCACAAGTTCACAAAAGCGAACATTCCCCGAGCATATCAGAAAATGTGAAAAAATAAAACTTTTATGCTACACTCAGCGACATGGAATATCTTTCAACACAACCGTATAAAGGTGTGCGGGACTTTTACCCGAAGGAGATGGCGGTGCAACGCTATATTTTTGATGGATGGGCGAAGACTGCCGAACGTTTTGGGTATGAATGCTTCGGTGCGTCTATTTTTGAGCCATCTGCTCTCTATAAAGCAAAGGGGCAAGAAAATGAAGAAATGGTGAACGAGCAAACCTACACGTTCACAGACCGTGGTGACCGCGAAGTAACCCTTCGTCCAGAGCTAACACCATCCGTTGCACGTATGGTTGCCGGCAAGCGTCATGATTTACACTTCCCTATTCGTTGGTACTCTATCCCTAATCTTTACCGCTACGAACGCCCACAACGTGGACGCTTGCGCGAATTCTGGCAGCTCAATGCCGACGTCTTCGGTGACAACACCATCGCCTGCGACATCGACATGCTCGTGTATGTTGCAAATATCTTTAAAGATTTCGGTGCAACACTTGAAACATTTGTGATTCGTGTTAATGACCGCGGCTTTGTGAATTCTGTTTTTGACTCACTCAATCTCACTGATGAGCAGAAGCGTGCGATGTTTTTGCTTCTCGACAAGAAAAATAAAATTACTGCAGAAGCGTTTGATGCGGAGGCAGCAGAAATTATTGGAGCATCCTTTATCCTCCCGACACCCCCCGCTGATTCACGTCTCGCGCAAACAGTACAAGCGCTCCATAATCTTGGCCTCACGAATGTCATTATCGACCCTGCTATTGTTCGCGGCTTCAACTACTACACCGGTCTCGTCTTTGAAATCTACGACACGAACCCAGAAAACTCCCGCGCACTCGGCGGAGGCGGTCGTTACGACAACCTCACCGAAATGTTCGGTGGCGAACCTATCACTGGCATCGGCTTCGGTATGGGAGATGTCTCTATGGTGAATTTCCTTACGACACACAATCTTCTCCCTGAAGCCCTGAACTCAGCAGCAACACTCGCAATCCTTCCTCTCCAAGAAGCTACAGCAACAGAGGTTATAGCTCTTGCAAACACCTTCCGCACTACAGGCATTACTACCATCGTCGACGCTACCGATCGTAAACTCGGTAAAAAACTCGGTAACGCTGGAGACGACGGGGTAAAATTCGCCCTCATCCTCGGATCTGACGAAATAGCATCAGGTGTGTATGCTCTCAAACACCTCGCTTCAGGCGAACAAACATCTGGCACTGCCGAAGAACTTATTAAAAAAATCCTTTCTTAATTCCATGCGCTACATCGTCTTCGACATCGAAACACAAAACCTCTTTCAGGACGTCGCGTCACGCGACCCTGCGGCACTCGACATTTCCGTTATCACCGTATACGACTCCGGCACCGATAGGTACACCACCGTCGATATCAGTGAGCTCGACACTATTTGGCCAATCATCGAAGCTGGTGACGCACTTGTTGGCTACAACAGCAACCACTTCGACATCCCGATTTTGAACAAATACTACCCTGGCGACCTTACTCAAATGAAGTCTATCGACATTATGGCATCTATTCAGGACTCCTTTGGAAAGCGTCTTAAGCTCGACGACGTCGCATCAGCAACGGTGAACGCCAAGAAGAATGCCAACGGACTCATTGCCGTTAAATGGTGGAAAGAAGGCAACATTGCCGATATTAAAAAGTACTGTGAGCAAGACGTTCGTGTTACCAAGCAAGTCTTTGATCACGCCATGGAGCATGGAAAAGTCTACGTCAAGCAAGGCACCAAGAAAATAGAAATCCCTATCGACACCACCCTCTGGAAAGTCCGCGAAGATGCACCAATGACACATACGCTTATGTTTTGATAAAGGCGCCAAGTCACGCGTGCTCAGTTAAAAAACCAAACGACTCCGCAATAGTTTGTTTGGTTTTTTATTGTTTTTTTGATTTGAATGCATACACCGTGACACGGCAAAAGTATTGGTAATTATTTTGATTCTTCAGAGTTTTGTGTGGGCAACATGTTAGTTGTGCTAGTAGTTAGGTATCCTAATTGTTACCCACATAAATGCTTGAACAGCAAAAGGTTACGGGGGGGGGGTGACAACTAATTCTTATCTATAGCGGTCTAATCAGCTCATATAGATGAAGATTGATACGTAATGCTAACTGATGTATACTAAGAATCATGAACAAAACACAAACTTTTTTTGCTGAAAAGATTGCGAATGCATGCATCACAACTGCCGATAAACAGCAGATAGACCTTGATAATGAGAATCCAAAGCACTGGCTTATTGATTTGAGAAAAGCAACACTAAGTCCAGAGGTACTTGATTGCTATGCAACCGATTTTTTTGAACGATATGCAGATCAGTATCCGTTTCAAGTTGCCGGACTTGAAACAGCTGCAATATCTTTAGTTGCAGCAATCGTTATGAAGAGCAAGATGCTCAACATGCCTGTGAATGGTTTTTATATTAGAAAGTCTCGTAGTAAGCGTGGACTCCTTTCCATGGTTGAGGGAGAGGTACAAAATAAAAAGGTAATCCTCGTTGACGACATCATGAATTCAGGCAATAGCTTTATTCGTCAAATAGAGGTACTAGAAAAATTACGCGTGGAGACACCATCTCTCGACAACCTCAGTATTGCGTCAGTTTTTAGTATTGTACGCTTCCGGGACCACACACACTACTCATATTTCACTGATAAAAATATAGATATTAACTCTATTCTAGATCTTAATGACCTTAACCCTTACATCAAAGAATCCGCACCACAGCTCGACCTTCACAACATAAAGAACATCACTACACGACTCACCCCAAACAACTTCACTACCGCATGGCACTGGAAAGGATCGAAGCCGAATTATTTTTATGTAATTCCGAAATCTTCACCACTTTACTTCAACAAGAGTCTTTACTTTGGTACCGACTCAGGCCATTTTACATGCCTTGATAGTTTGACTGGAAAAGAAAAATGGAGTCATTTGGTGCCGTTTGGTTCAAAGAAAAAACTCATTTTCTCTTCCCCATGTCTTGTCCATGATCGCGGAGAGTCCTTTATATGTTTCGGTGCATATGACGGCAATCTCTACCTTCTGAATGCAGAAACTGGGAAACGAAAGTGGATTTTTATGGAGGCGGACTGGATAGGTTCTTCACCATGTTTTTCTGAAAAACTAGGTCTTGTATTTTCAGGCATGGAATACGGACTTTTCAAGAAACAAGGTGGTGTAACTGCCATTGATGTACATACGGGGAAAAAACGCTGGGAATATCGCAGCGAATACCTCACACATGGTTCTCCAGCGTACTCGCAAAAATATAATATTATTGCGTGCGGCTCGAACGACAAGTACCTACATGTACTCAACGCAAAGACAGGCGAACTTCTCTGGAAGCATGAGACTATATTAGAAATAAAATATGCACCCTGCATAGATGAGGAAACTGGCTGTATTATTTTTGGCGGTATAGGCGGGAATGAGCAGAATGATGGCAGAAGTACTGTCTATGTATGCGATATAAAAACAGGACATATCCGCGCGCAATATAATGACTTATATTTCGGAATATATTCGACACCCATGTTATATAAGAATCTCGTTATTGTCACTGGTCTCGACAAATGCATACATGCCTTCCATCGGGATACGGGAGAAGCAGCATGGAAATATGAAACTCCTGCGCGAATATTTGCAAGTCCGATTATTATTGATGACAGACTCTACATTGGGCAGAATAGCGGACACTTTTATGAAATAAATCCAGAGACAGGACAAGTTACTTCACTGTCACATTTTACTGAACGAATCACCAACAAAGCAGCTTACGATCCTGAGACAAATACATTCTTCGTGCCGACGTTTGCAAATGAAATATATGCAATTAAGGATTCTATGTATGAATAAAATATTACTGATACTATGATCAATCTAAAGACAGAAGCATTTGTACTGCCCGTACGCATCAAGCCAGAGCTGCTTGAGGTTTTCGAGCACCCGATTATTTTCTATCTCACACACCATAGCGACAAGCGTCGCATTCTTCCCACCTTTGTCATTCTTGATTGCAAGAAGCAAGAATTACAGTATACCGTAAGCTATCTGCCTGAGAATATCAAAAAAATTGAAGACCACGAGGACCAAGAGATACTTAACGGCTCACTCCAACACAATCCCCACTGTTCACTAAAAATTAATAATGAGCATTTTCTAACCATTGTGGATCAAGCAAGATATTTTTATCATGTTGACCGCGCACGTAACGAGATGATTCTTTACACCGCGAATGATTTAGCGTCTAGTACCGGAAAAAATATTTATAATATTTGCAGTACAGCATACAAAGACGCTGACGATGCAGACTTTTTCTATTTCTCAGCTGCTACACTACGTGGTCCTGCTGATGAAAAAGAGCTTCTCTTTTATCGTGCCCGTTTAGATTTATCAGAGTTCGAGCTGTTATACACAGAGCAGCGTGCAGAGGGTCGAGCTCCTCATGTTACGAAAAAGATTGGAAATTGTCTTTTAAACTCTAAATTTGTTGTTGCGAACCTAACAAACAATAAAACTGGACAGGTTTTTACTGGTGAAGGACCGTACATTCGATTCATGTACAAAAGCCTCTATCGTTCTTTTTGCGCACTGCACGACAAAATATTCAAAGAACCACTCCCCGGTGATGAACATGCTTTTCTTACCACAATCTTACATGATGAGGATTTTATTGTATACATGCAATCGAAGGGGAGAAATCTATTCGAGATATGTGCCAACGACGAGGATTACTCATTCTCGGTTGATAAGGGAGAAATAACACTTCTCAATTTAGATACAAAAAAACTTGAAGTTTATCGAACGGCCAACTGCATGCCTGCACATTTTGAAATTGATGATGAAACAAATACTGTGTATATATCTTCACACAATTTCATTATGCTCCCCAAGCATGGATATCTCGGACCTGCAGCTATTGAAGAATTTTCCTTCACAGGCGAGAAGTTGGAAAGAAAGGGCGTTTTCTCACACCCCGACGGCTATCGCTTTACCACACACAGATTCTTCAAATACAAAGGTAAGCGCTATTTATGCACATTCGGTCAACCGAACCGACTTTTCTTTGTAGATGCCGACACCATGGAAATGCTATATCATGACGATATTGAAGAAGATCTTCTTTCTGGACAATCAAATATTAATGACTTTCTAAACTACACAAATACTGAGTCTTTTGCCATTCGAGCTATTGAGATCTCATCAGATGGACAATATCTCTTCTTGCTCAGTCATCATTTTATATATTTCTACAGCTTTCCTGAACGGAAGATCGTACAAAAAATACGCTATACGAGCGATATCCCCCTTGGTGAAAATTTGAACTTAAAAGATTTTCGCAAACTTACCTCGCATGTTAACTATTTGATATAGCAATACACTCCACTTCAAATAACAGGTCGTTGCGACAGATTGGCGTTCGGAGCACGAGGTAGGGGAAGGTGTATCCCCTCGTCCGATAGAGTGCTTCAAAAAAACCAAGCACCATATCATCTACCGCATAGACATAGGCGCTGACGATGTTGTTCGTGTTAAGCTGCTCTTTTTCAAGAAGATGTTCGACTGAAGCGATGACGTAGGCAACATTTTTTTCTGGCTCATCCTGTAGAATTGATTTCCCGTACAGGTCAATGGTTGACGTTCCTGAAATATATATCTTTTTGACATTGTCGTGCTTAAAATCAAGCACAACCGCACGAGAAAACCGCGGACCGTATGTCCATGCGTCGCTCTGCATGTCTGATGATACAGTTCGAATACCGACACCATCTCCTGTTATCGCCTCAAAACCAATAAAGATATTTTTTGTATTGGGTAGCTGTGCTTCAATACCTGTTGCTGCAGGATAGTCTCTAATGGTGTGTCTATCGTAGTACTCATTCCGTACTGTATTAAATGGCTGATAGTAACGCACAATATCACTCATATAATTCCAATATCTATAGATATGACGAGGCTCAAGTGAGTAGTCCTGGAGCATATTTGATATGATACGGTATTCCTCGTATGCCTCTTGTTCAAAATCAGTATATTGCATCTTGCTGCCCATTCCTGAACGCACCACAATAGTACGATCGCTTGCTGAAAAGCTTGCTCCAACAAGCACATTGTCTCTTGTGTGGTATACTACTTCCCCTCCCGCAAGAGACTGTACTCCATAAAGGCATACACCCATTGTCGTATCCTGAGCTTCTGAATCTGATAACAACAAGGAAGGGATACTTTTATGGAAATGTTCATAGAGAACAACGGCGTCGCTGGCAGCGCCACCAAAGAAATCGGCACGCATCACCTGTATTCTCTCATCCTCCAACTCTTGTAGCATCCGTGCAAACTCCTCCTTACTCAAAACACCACGAGGTATTGTGATGTAGTGCTCCACATATTCAGCATAACGAACGCTTCGCTTCACAATATCTATCATACTGAATATTATACAAAACAATCATTCCTTTTGCAATTTTGAATAACGAAAGTTGTTTGGAGTCGAATGGAACACTACCGTACCGTGCCGAGCGACTTGTCCGAAACCAGTCTCTAGACTCCGCTACTCCTGCAACGGATGTCCCGACATCTTTTTATGTATTTTGTGCTCCCACGTGGAATCGAACCACGATCAAGGGCTTAGAAGTCCCCTGTTCTATCCATTGAACTATGGAAGCTTGTGTGCGCATGTTAGCGCAAAACAAGTATGAGCGCAACGCCAACAACAGCTCCTGCAATGAACGCACGACGCCAGGTTACGTGTGGCAACACTTTGAGCGCAACATCTTTACCAACTGCACCAAGGTAGGCGACGAGGAAGAATCGCGCGAAGCGTCCTATGACTGAGGCTGCAAGAAACGCAAAGAAGTTAATCTGGAAGACACCCCCCGCGAGCGCAGTGAGCTTATACGGTACAGGTGTGACGGCGCCAATCATGGTAAAAATGAACGCACCACGATCGAGCATTACCGCAATTTCAGAAAATGCTTTTGCGCCGTTTGTCCACTCCAAGATTGCTGCGCCCCATAAACCCCATGCATACACACCGACGACATAGGCGAACGTCGCGCCGAGGACTGAAAAGGCTGACGAAATAATCGCGTACCGAACCCACTTATCACGATGGAGTGCTACCGCAGCAAGAAGAAACGGATCAATAATCACGGGGAAAAACGAAGACTCCAAGAAGGAGACTCCTGCAAGCCCGATACCAACATTCTTATGATTAAGTTTTTCTTTCATACGTGTTGCCTTCCCTCAATTGAGAAGGAGGTTTTTAATGTACTTCTGTTCCGTGTGGCAGTATTTTTGTTGGGTGCAGAAGAGAGAAGGTTTCAGCATCACCCGCAGCGAGAATCATACCGTTTGATTCGAGTCCACGAATAGTGCGCGGTGCAAGGTTTATCAAAAACGGACATTGCTTCCCGACAAGCTCCTGCGGATCTGTAAAAAACATACGGATACCTGAAAGGATTTGTCGCGGCGTTTCTTCGCCGACATCAACCATGAGTTTCAGAAGTTTATCAGCACCCTCAATAAGCTCGACAGAACGTATTGTGCCGATACGGATATTAAGTTTTGCAAAATCATCGTACGTAATTGTTTCCATAGTATTATTGTCTACTTAAGTAGGATTCGAGAATGAGTGCCGCAGCTGATGCGTCCTTAAGCTCAGTCTTTCCCTGAAAGCGTGTTGCTGCGACGGTGGTGAACCATTCTGGTTCAAGATGAATCGGAAGTCCTGTTGCAAGGGTGAGCTCGAGCATGAGTGCCTGCGCACCTGCGTGTGCAGCATTTTCATTTCCTTTCATATCGAGAGAGTGTCCAATCACGATTGCGCCAACCTGCTTCTCCTTGACATAATTTACAATCGTGTCATTTAGTTTTGCATCATTCTTCACCACAGCAAGAGGGAATGCCATGTTGCCCCCTTCATCTGAGAGGGCGAGCCCCACACGCTTTGTGCCGTAGTCTATTCCAAGATATCGCATATTATTCTTGTGTGAGAATTTCCGCACCTTTTTCCGTGATGACCACGGTGTGCTCAAAGTGTGCACTCTTGCTCCCGTCTGCTGTGAAGATACTGTAGCCATCGCCATCATCGTCGTACAAGACATCTGGCGCGCCCATGGTGGTAATCGGCTCAATAGCATACACATGCCCCACCTGAATCGCGGGCCCTGTTCCCTTTTTACCAAGATTAGGAATCATCGGTTCTTCGTGAACCTTATAGCCAACACCGTGCCCTGCCAAATCTTCAACAATACCGAGTCCGTACTTTCTAATATACGTTTCGATAGCGTGCGATATATCACCGATTCTGTTCCCCGGTTTTGCGGCTTTAATTCCTTCTTTCAGTGCTTCTTTAGTGACCTTCAAAAGCTCTTCTTCCTTTTCAGTAATTACCCCTAGTCCAAAGGTAATACCTGAGTCAACAATCATACCTTCGTACCCAATTGACATGTCAAGGTTAATTACATCGCCATCAGCAAGGATTTCATCTTCGTTTGGCACACCATGTTGTACGGTATCATTTACAGAAATACACATACTTGCCGGATACGGAAACTCCGCGAACACGGGGTGATATCCTTTAAGTACAGATTCGACACCGTACTTCTGCGCAAGACTATGAGCGTACGCATCGAGCGCTACCGTTGACATTCCTGGCTTTGCATATTCTTTTGTCTCGCGCAAAATACGCGCAAGAATACGCCCACCTTTTCGTAAACGTTCAATATCTTCTGGCTTCTTCTTCGTTATCATGGTGCCGATAGTACCACACCCGCATAAAAAGTACACCGTTATGCACACTTCTTTTTCCTAATTATGGGGTATACTATTTGCAAGATATGCTTAGTTCAGTGATCACCTTTCTTCTTTCACTCGTTGGTACGGCCACAACTTTTTTTGCGTTTTCGAGTGGTGGCATGCTTGCACAGGTAGGCGAGGCACTCACCAGTGCGATCGTTGAAAACGCATCCCCAACCATAAAAACACTCAGCATCTCTGGCAATACTGGCGCACCATCTTCATCATTTGAGCGAACTATCACCTTTAACGGTTTCGCTGACGATCAAAACGGCGCCGCCGACATTCAGGGCGTCCTGCTTGTTGCATGGCGTGACGGCAACGGGCTCGGTCCAGCATGTACCGCCGATCCAAACCAATGTTATCATGTCCCCTCATGCGCATTCAACACAACTCTAGGAACTGACACTGAAGCTTGGTACCAATGCTCTTTTTCCATCCCACAAGCATACTCATACGGCGCATGGCACGCACACCTTACCGTTACTGATCTTGATCAAGCAACAGGGACGCGTACCGAGCCATTTTCTATCGATGCCTTCTCATTCAATACTGGATCAATTGGCTACTACCCTGTCGAAGAACCCCCTGCACCAGTTCTGGAGACGTCACCTGAAGAAAGTAACCCCCCCACGGAAATTGGCACCTCAGAGACAACAACCGGCACAACTACACCAAGCGTGGTAGTATCAGGCACTGACTGTATCGCTGAATTTTACCACCGCATCGATAAGCCGGAACCAACCATTCGTCGGAATCCACGCCACACCGAGGCGTGTAGTAACACGCTTCGTGTTGCACACCGAGACTCTGGACTCTTAGTGTTTGATGCGAGCGACGACCCCTCTCCCTCCAAAAGCACCACCCGCGCCGTAGCTATCGAAGTACCCTCAGGGGCATCACCAGTATGGTTCACGCTCTTCGCAGAACATCTTTCGAATGAAAATATTCCACGATGTAGTCCTCTTGTCAGTAATGTTGCCTGTAGTTTAGTAAATTATACCGTCGTAAATGACTCCTTCTTTAACGTCTACGCAGAAAACCATCTCGGAGAAACTCTCAACTCTCTCACTGCAGCGCTCCGCATTACCCTCGTCGTTCCTGATGATCTCACCGATGTACCCGTACGTGTCTATCGATTGAATGCCGAAAACACCCTCTGGGAGGAAGTCACCATTGAAAGCTACAATGCACACACCGTCACCTTCCGCTCCACACAGCTTGGCATTTTCGCTATTCTCGGCGCTGAAAAGCCAGGTATTGTTGAGCGCGCAACAGCCCGTCTCACTACCCTTTTTATTATTTCCTTCGCACTCCTCACCTTTATCGGGATTATTATCCTCATACTCCTCACCCTCTTCAGGAAACGACGTGAGGCACTTATCCAAGGCCCTATGCGTAGCTCCGCACATCCCCATGACCCAATTGCACACAACGAACCACACACACCATGACCGCACGAGTTCTCGCAATTGACCCCGGCTACGACCGCATCGGCGTCGCACTCCTTGAGCGCGACGCTTTTGGACGTGATGTCTGTCTTTTTTCAACCTGTGTACAAACCGACAGAAAAGCATCACATCATGAACGCCTCTTCACAACGGGCAATGCTGTCCGTAAACTCATCCTTGAACATGAACCAACGGTCTTTGCCATAGAAAAACTCTTCTTTCAGAACAACGCAAAGACCGCCATGGTTGTCGCTGAAGCACGTGGCATCATGCTCTTTCTTGCGCGTGTAAATAATCTCGAAATCCACGAGTACACCCCACAAGAAATAAAAGTCGCCATGACCGGCCACGGCGGCAGCGACAAAAAAGCTGTCACCGACATGGTCAAACGTCTTGTACAAGGAGTTCCCGATAAAGCCCTCGACGACGAGTACGACGCCATTGCCATAGGTGTCACCTGCCTCGCCCACCTTCGTTAGTTTTTTGCAAGTCGTGATACAATGCGTGCATGTCTACAAGAATTGCAATCAACGGCCTTGGTCGTATTGGGCGCGCATTTTTGCGCCGTGCTCAGGAATTTCCTGATTTAGAAATTGTTGCGGTGAATGACCTCGGTGACAAAGAAAACCTTGCGTACCTTTTACGGTATGATACTGCGTATGGCCAGCAGCCTTTTGAGGTTTCTGTAGATGGTGACAACCTTCTTATTGATGGTCATGCTATTAAAGTCTGCCAGGAAAAAGATCCTACAAACCTTCCCTGGAAAGAGCTCACTATTGATGTTGTTATTGAATCAACAGGATTCTTTACTGATTATGAAGCCGCAAACGCACATGTTATTGCCGGCGCAAAGCGAGTTGTGATTACCGCACCCGCAAAGGGTGATGCATCAGTCGGAGGCACCATGCTCGTTGGTGTTAATGAGGGTGCGCTCGGCGGTGTCGCCATTACATCGAACGCATCCTGTACGACCAATGCCTCATCACCAGTTATCACCATTCTTAAGGAGTCAGTCGGCATCGAAAAGGCGCTCCTTAATACTGTCCATGCATACACCGCGTCTCAGGCGCTTGTTGATGGCCCCGCAAAAAAAGACTTCCGCTCTGGTCGTGCTGCCGCACAAAATATTATCCCATCATCCACTGGTGCAGCAATTGCTGTCACACAAGTACACACTGAGCTTGCCGGCAAGTTCGATGGTATCGCCATGCGTGTCCCCGTCATCACCGGCTCTATCGTCGACATCACCTTCATAGCCTCTCGTGATACCACTGTTGCCGAAGTCAACGACATCCTCCGTAAAGCGGCCGAAGACCCTCGATGGGAAACAGCCTTCACCGTCACCGACGAGCCCATTGTTTCCTCCGACATTATCGGCGCACCATTTGCTTCCATTGCCGACCTCTCCTTTACCCGTGTTGTCGGCGGTAATCTCGTCAAAGTCCTCGCATGGTACGACAATGAAGCCGGCTACACGGAAACCCTCATTCGACATGTCCGTTCAGTTACAAAATAGGTACAAAAAAATACACTCGTGAGAGTGTATTTTTTCGACTACTTAACTGTCGCGACGATTTTTTCAAATACAGACGGATTATTAAGTGCAAGGTCTGCAAGCATCTTGCGATTGATTGCAACACTTTTCTTTGACGCAGCATGCGTGTAGGTACTCCAGGTCATACCGAGAGTACGAAGTGCTGCATTAATACGAACAACCCAGAGGCGGCGGAAGTCATTCTTCTTGTCCTTACGGTGCGCGAATGAGTAGTTGTATGCATGGTGGAGCGCTTCGATAGCCTGACGCTTCTTTGTTGAGCGACCAAAACGGTAACCCTTTACCTGTGCGAGGATATTGCGACGACGCTTCATCGCCATCATTCCTCCTTTAACACGTGACATAGTTGAGTTTTAAATTAAATTACGAGAGGTTTGTCGACAGATTATTCTGCAACAACAACCTTGGTAACGGTCTTTTGAACCTTGAGTCCTGGAAGGAATCGGCGAATAATACGCTGTGAAAGCTGAAGGTGGTTACCACGGCGGAGCTGCTGGCGCTTGCGGCCTGACTGCTTCGCATTGAAGTGATTGCGACCAGGGTTACGAGCGACGAGTTTGCCGTTCTTGGTCACCTTAATACGCTTGGTGTATGATTTGTTAGTTTTCATGATGACTATTTTTTTACGGGTTCAATGACTGTTGAAAATCCCTTAGGTGATTTTTTGATCGGCTCAGCGAGGCGATGTTCGCCAGGAATGAGTTTCAAAAATCGCTCGAGACGTTCCTTGAGGAACGTTTGGTCCATGTATTTATAGCGACCAGAGAGGAAGAGGTCGACTTTAACACGGTGCCGTTCTTGGAGCCACTCGGCAGCGCGCTTCGCTTTTGTTGCGAGATCGCCGTCACCGGTGGTTACCTTGACTTGTATTCCCTTCGTTTCCGTGACGTGTGATTTTGCTTTTACTTCCTTGGCTTTCTTCTTAAGCTCATACATAAACTTCCCGTAATCCGCGATTTTTGCAATCGGCGGCTGTGCGTCCTCAGTAACGAGGAGCAGGTCAAGTCCGGCTTCTTTCGCCTGCGCCAGTGCGTCAGCGCGGGAAAGAATGCCAATATTTGAGCCATCCGCAGCAATGACGCGAAGTTCACGCGCGCGGATGTCAGTATTGATACGAATATTTTGCTTCAAGGTAATAAAAAATTAATCGCACCCCAGTGGATCGGAAAGGAAAACCCCTCCTCTCGCACGGAATACGTGAGCGAATATACCACAAATACCCTCAAAGTCAAAGGAAATGTGCTTACTGCGTGTGTTATGGAAGGCAAACGTTCAGTTAGGTACCAATGAAGTCGATAATAAATTTAACCCCAATACTACCAATCGCAACCAATACCACGTGTCGGAATAGCATCTGCGGCACATTACGTACAATTATCTTTCCCACGTATGTTCCCACAAGTGCAACAACAAGGAGTACAGGAATCATACGAGAGTGCTCTGGTGACAAGAAACCACCAGCAAGATATACGGGCAATCGTGTAATATCAACCATGAGCGCAATGGTGGCAGCCGTTGCAATATATCGTTCTTTTGATAGGTGAAAAGAGGTGAGAAATGCCGCACGGAGTGCTCCGCCTGTACCAATAAGCCCCGCAAAGAATCCTGAGACTCCGCCACCAATCACTGAGGTTGTGAGAGATGGTGTTACCGTACGCTTCCCTGTCCATGCCCAGAATACATACAATATCAGAAACACACCCAATATCATCTTAAGGATATCCTGCGGTACACTTTGTACTAAAAGTGCGCCAACCAAGGTGAGCGCGATACTCGGCACACCAAAACGCAAAAGGAGCCCTTTATCGAGCCCATGCCGGAAGAATCCAATCCTGCCAATATTTCCAAAAATATGCAGAAATGCCACAAGCACAAGGGCTGTCTGGAAATCAAATAAAAACAATGCAAGTGGCAGTGCAATGGTTGATGATCCAAACCCCGCGATTGTTCCTGCCACCTCTGCGAAAAATGCAATACTTAAAAATATCCATTCCATGCACCTATAATGCCACAGAAATACACATAAGCACATAACGAAAAAATCCCATGCCAAGCCCGATGAAAACAGTGCTCAATGTAACATCGAGCACCCGCCCTACGAAAATTCATAGCCATAACATTTCAGTAATATGTTTGTCACCGTAGTAGGGCCAAAAAAAAAATATCATTGGTGCAGTCGCAAATGCAAAAAGTCCCACTGAATGGCGTAGAGAACTCTTTCTGGCAATTATGTATATCTTTCTTCATGGGTAGATATATGCTACTCGGGACATACACTCCCCGCTTGCTCACACCAGGTTGTGAGTGTATGAGCGCCGGTGTTTTCCGCATCGAACGTTGCTATTCGTTCAAGAATACGAACATTTGTGTTCGCAATACCACGAGCGACAATACGGAGTGTATTCTCAGTAGCGCCGTCCTCAATGGTAACGTAAGCACATGCAATGTTTTGTACGCAGCCATTTTCAGCAAACGGAAGCGTATAGCAGTCAGCCGTATCGCAACGATAGTCACGGTCACGCGCAAGACGCATAAGTGCATCACTGAGCCCTGCTTCGGCGTAATGAAGTGCACGCGATGCACCAAATTCACTCTCAACTGCAATACCCTGCGCAATAGAAATCGCAGAAAAAGCGAGAGCAACAGTCACCACGAGTCCAGCAAACACAAACACGAGCGGCAAAAGCGCAACGCCACGTGCGCTCTTTATTGACAAAATTGTGTTTCGTGTTGTTTTGCTATTCATATATTCGTAATGATGCAGCACCTTTTCGTGCGGCATCGTAGCGGTACTCGCCTCCACCATAGCTATGCTCGGCTTCAAGGAGCCACTGCACGCCTTCATGTGACCGTACCGTGAGTGATTGACTGTTTGCCGTCCGGCGTACGTCGAAACTGGTGATGGTAACTCGGTCACTTGTCAATATTTCTAGAACCCCATCAACTGAACGACTCATACTGCCGTTTGTTAGTGCATATATAATGGTACTACTGCCCTGCACGAGTGTGAGCTGTATTCCTGTATCACCTAGCGCAGGCGCACTAATGCTTGATGCCCGTTCAACATCACGCGTTAATGTCTCGCTCACATAGCGGAGCGCGGTATCTGTAGCAGCCACTGCTTCTGTCTTCGCACGAATACCCACAAACGAAACATACGTCGCCGAAAGTACCACAACGACAATCGATAAAATAGCGATATAGACCAATAATTCAATAAGTGACATACCCCGCTGCATAGACGCAGTATACTACAACTCAGCAAAACATTTCAGAAGTATCCGTGCAAAAAAAAAGCGCCCCAAGGTGGGGCGCTGCTAGAAAAAAGCAAAAGGATATTTATTCAAAGATCTCGTCTTCCCGACGATCGGCTACAGGATGCAGCAAGCGAACTGTATCGCTTGGTCGCGACCAGTTCTGGCAGACGAGCGGTTCGTACAGGGTTACTGTACGCTCCACACAGTTGCCATTATAGACAACGTTCTGCGAGTAGGTGTAGACGTTCATGCGGGCGTCGTTCTTGTAGTTCGCACCAGTGTTGACCACCGGACTGAACTGAACAATCGTATTGTTCATCACCTTGCCGGAGCCAGAGGTCGAACGACCGACGCTGTCACCATTTTGGAGATGCACACGAGCATATTGCCCTGTCGCCACCTTGTGCATGAAGTATTCACGCTCAGCGGACGTGTACTCGAGTTTCTGAAGGAACGGTTCGGCAGCATGCCCGCGAACGGGGTCTGCGCCACCATGCTTCCAGAGGAACGGTTTGCCGCTCACCGTGAAGATGTCTGCGTCAGTAAGTACTGGCGCACCCTTGCAGAGGTCGATGACCAGGGCTTCGGGCAGAACTTCTTCAACAACGATAGGCTTTGCCGTCTCGATTGCCGTCACGATGGGATTCATCGGCAATGGCATGACCGGCACCGATGGAGCACCACTGCGACATTGTGCGATTTTTTCATCGCACTCTTCGAGTTGTAGTGAGGAGAGTTGCGTACCGCCAACACCGAGAATTGCAGCGCAAGCCGCAACTTTCGGATACGAGGCGACCAGATGCAGAATTGCCGAGCAACCGCCCAGCGGCATACCATTACTCATAGGAAAACTCCTTTTGAAAAGAGAAGATGAAAGAAGAAACTTACCAACCGAACCAATAGGTTGCGAACACGCCAACATTCGATGCCGAAGCACCGGACTTAGTCATGGTTTCGCGCGTGTACTTGATGCCGACATCGAAGACGCCGTTATCAGTCATGGGGATTGAATACTTCACACCGGCACCGAACTGGTTTTTGTTGTTCCAGTTGTAGCCTTTCGTATCGCGCGAAATGGTCGCATCGACGAACGGCACCAGACGACCTGAGTCGAACTTTGTTGCGAACAACCCCTGTTCGGCATGCACCATGAGAGAAATATTATCTTTCTCCGCAGGCGACATGCCATAGCCGAGCTGACCCCAGGTCGAACCCGGGAAGTGTGTGCCGTAGCCCCAGCCGAGCCAGTGCTCCGCCGAGACGAACAGTGACGAGTCGCTTTCGCCCGAACGGAAACGGTCTTCGTACGCAACGCCAGTCCGCAGCGCAACAATACCATGCGGTACCGTGTGCTCGAGTTTGACGCCGCCACGAAGGACAGCCTTGTTGTTCCAGTCGTAGCCTTTGCTGTCGACTGTGACCGTGCCTGTAACGAACGGAGCCAAGTTCCAGTCATCACCATTCGCCACGACCATACCTTGTTCAGCATGGATCGTTGCGATGAAGTTGTCCTTCTCACTCGGCGACGTATTACCAACACTTCCCCAGGACGAACCGGGGTACTTGTTGACAGGTTCGCCAGCATGAACGGCGGTAGCAATGAGGGAGACAGCAGCAAGTGTAGCGAACGAAATAGTTTTCATAGGAAAGCTCCTTACGAGTTATTGAACAGAGTGGTGTTTGAGAACTTCGGAAATCGTTGCGACAGGAATGTTACGACGTTTTACTTCAGCGACAATCTCCGAAAGGAGGGTTGTCGACCACGGACCAGTCGAGACAGGTCCTACATCATGGAATTGCAGCACGAGCCAACCACCTTCTTGTTCAAGACGATCCAGTGTGGCATTGATATCCGCCATGGTCATCTTGTCAGTAAGTGGCAACGACTTGATATGATACACGTCCTGGACAGGAAGTGCGTTCATACCGCCGTTACCCCACGCGTCACGTTGTGACGCGTAGAACTGCTGAATGATTTTCTTCCCGATAGGATTTAGTTCACCCAGTGGTGCCGCAAACGATGTTGGGGCATAACCGCGATCCTTGAACATCTTGGTAGACGTTTCCAGCTCCTGCATAATACCCACTTCTGGTATTGCGGTAAGGTTTGCATGTGTATGGGTATGTGCACCAATTTCCCAACCACGAGAATCGAAGGCCTTTACATCAGCCCACGACACGTAGCCGGACTCATCCATAAATTTCGTGGAAAGGTAGACGGTTGCAAGCATGTCGTTGTCGCGTAGGAGCGAAAATGCATGCGTCGCAACAGATTTTGGTGCATCATCAAAGGTGAAGGTGATCACTGCTTGGCGGGGTTCTTGCGAAACAGCTTTTTCAGTCACCTTTTGTTTTTCGATACATCCAGTTACAGCAATAGTGGCAATTACAGCAAACATAAGTTTCAGAAGGTTTTTCATTATCACAGTGCTCCTCATTATTTCTGCGCATAGCGCTTAGGAGTGAACCAGCTCGTCATCGCCTGACGGCGAATGATAACTTTCCAGAAACCGCGAACGAAACACGACGCATCGAAGATGCGGATGAATGGGAACGCAAGTGCGTACATAATGATATCCTTGCGCTTTTCCATAGTCGCGACCGCAGCCGCAAACATGAGCGCAAAGACCACATCAATGACTGCCGCAAAAGCGAACCGGTAATCCAGCAGCATCAAGAGTGGCATGATGAGATACATCATCGAGAATAGTACGCCCTCTCCATAGAGAAACATACACTCCCAATCGATTTTGTCCCGTAGGCGATATAGCTTATGCTTTTTCACAACCTGCCACGTACCCGTATTCCAACGAAGCATCTGCTTCGTATAGTCAGGGATAGTTTGCGGGTCTTGTGTGTGCACGATTGCTCTTGGTACATAGCGAATCACGCCGAGCTTTTTCTTGTGGATTTGGATGGTGACATCCATATCCTCCACAATGGTATCCTTGCTCCAATCAAGCTCTCGCCAGATTGTCGCCCGGTACACCGTCGAGCAACCAGGCGCCACGTTAATGACACCCATGTTGCTCTGCCCTTTGCGGTACACCATATGCGTGTAGCCGTAGCTGTATGCACGATACGCGGTAAGCCAGTTGAACGGACGGCTTTTCGGCCGTCCGCACGTAACAACAACCTTCTCGTCAGCGAAACCACTGAGCATTTCTGCAAAGTAGACATCGTTGACGCGTGTGTCGGCATCCATAAGTGCGATGAATTCATAGCGTGTATCGAGTTCGAAGTGGTCAACGGCGCGTGCGATTGCATGTGCCTTGCCTAGATTCGGCTCGTTCCGCAGTACGGTCACACCAAGCTCGCGCCCGATGTCACCCGTGCCGTCAGACGAAAAATCATCAACGAGGTAGATGTCATGCGGATGCATGCCAGCCTCGAGGAGACTCGTCAGTGTTGCAGCGATTACCACTGCTTCGTCCTTTGCAGGAACGATGCAGCAGATGCGATGTGAGTTCATGAGAATATCCTTTTGTCAAAGAGCAAAGGGGAACGTTCAGATTGGCAATAATGTACCATAATTATATCAAATTGTCAATTCATTTTGAGTTTTTAGTATTCTGCGTACAATCAGGGGATGTATCCTATTCATGAGTATGCGCCATCGAACTTCCCTGCACTGCAGGAGATTCCAGATGTGCCGAAAGAACTTTTTATGCGCGGTGCTGCGGCACCTACCGGATTACGGTTCCTTGCGGTGGTCGGGAGTCGGGATTATACGAATTATGGGAAGCAGTGTGTGCAGCATTTAATCAAAGGATTACGCGGGTATCCTATTTCAATTGTGTCAGGACTGGCGCTTGGTATTGATGGACTAGCGCATGAAGCCGCGCTTGATGCGGGACTACATACGATTGCAATCCCCGGGAGCGGTATTGCAGACAGTGTTTTGTATCCGCGCAGTAATCGTCATCTTGCGGCGAGGATTTTACGTGAAGATGGCATGATTATGAGTGAGTTTGCACCTGAAGAGAAATCGATGCCATGGATGTTCCCTGCTCGCAATCGTATCATTGCAGGCATTGCAGACGCAGTGCTTCTCATTGAAGCAAAACAGCGCTCCGGCACGCTTATTACTGCTCGCCTTGCGCATGAATACAATAAAGATTTACTTGTAGTACCGGGCAACATTTTCTCTGAAAACACCGCTGGCGTGCATCAGTTCTTAAAACTTGGCGCAATACCTGTGACGAGCGCGGTTGATATCATTCATGCGCTCCACTTGCCTCTACGAACTGAAGAGAACGTGGTTGCCGTAAGTTATCCTGAAGGCACACCTGAAGCTACTGTACTCCACCTCCTTCGTGAACCAACATCATCTGACAGTGTCATACGTACTCTCCAAGAAAAGCACCAACTAAACGTCGGTGCTGCAAATACGCTCTTGATGCGAATGGAACTTATGGGTGAGATCGCGAGCGCAAGTGGAATGTTGCGCCGAGGCTAACTTTACGGTGTTTTAAGCAATCTAATTCTTCAAAACTGGATGCAGATGCGTTTGCTGGAAGAAAGAAGTGAAGGAACCGTACCTAAGTACTTGAGACGCTTCGCTTCTTTCTGCTCTCGTTTCCAAATGAAAATCTCCCCTAACACTCCGACTTTCATTTGCTCGCTCGTTTGAAAGATGAGGAGCGACTGACTGAAGCGAATGCATATGCGCCAGTTTTGGAGAATTAGGGAGACCAATTGACTATTACCTCTTCGACGGTTGGCGTATACAGCCCCGCTGTCTCGCATTCCACCGAACAAATTTTTACGCGGTAGCGATAGTAGCGTTTGTCATTCCACTGCGGAAGACACCCTGTTGCATGGAGGTCAAGTGGTTTGTCTGCATCCACTTCAAACCAGGCATCTGCTGAGCAGAGCGCGCCTCCACGGAACTCCCATGGAGCACCATCATCACATGCTGGTGCATTACTTGCGCCATTTTCGCAGTGAGAGGTAGCAAGCTGGAGCTGCACACGCCCTTGATCAAATGTTGGTCCACCAAGCGTCCCGCGCCACATAAGCGCATTGTATCCGGCACCAACAGGAGTCTGTGTATCGAAGACGCCCGAATCGAGAGTGCCCCATATTGGCATGAGAGGATTGATTGGTTCGTATTGATATGTTGTTATGAGCTCAACGGCAAGTGAGCCATACTCGACGTTTTGCAATAGCGCATCCCATACAAAGGTATAGTCACCTGGTGCGGTGATTTGCCCTGCAAAATACGCACTTGCGTCATATAAGAGTGTAAATGAACGGCCTTTCGGTGTGGCATTTGTGCGGAAAAATTCGGCACGCTCTGTCGTGAACGTTTCATCATCAATCGAGATAGTTACCCCTGATGTCGATGTTCCTGCCGCAGGATAGGCGATACCTGTAATTTGAATGAACGCACTTTGGACTGAGGGTGATGTCTCGCTGATAGAGTAGACAAACGGTGCATGGATCTCTTCGGGTGCAATATGTATCCCCTCTGCTTGATAAATGAACGAACGCGTAGTACGGTTTTGAAACTCTGTCGGCTGCACCTCTTCGGGAGCAAGTTGCGCAAAAACAGTTACGCCTCCTGCGAGGATGATTGTAAAAATTATAGTGAATAGAATCTTCGTGTTCATAGATATGACTCTGGATCCCGTCAGGATGACAAAATGAGGGGGTAGTGTTTTAAATATAGTAGTGGTTAAAATCAATTTTAACCACTACATAATCAAAGGTTACTTCTCCATCTTAATTGAGATCGTCCCCTTGTCGGTTCTTACCCCCCAATACCACACACCTTCGGTAACGAGAGCTTCAACGCCTTCAATGATTGCGTTTTCGCGCCCAGGCATAGCGTGGACTTCAGCGATTGCTTCGTCAATCGTTTTTGCATTCTGTGGAAGTATTGTACCAACACTGCCTACTGCACCTTCTTGGTGGGAAACTACGACGCCATTTTTAACATCGACCACATACCCTGTGCCGCGCTTTGATGTGCTGGTAAAGACAAAACGCCAGCCGCGCGCATCACCGCGTGCATTGCTCTCTTCAAGTGGTTCAAACGACGCAACAACTGCATTAGATTGCCATGACTGTGCCGCTTTTGTTGCAACAAGAAGCGCTGCATCATATGCGCTCAAACTCGCTTCCAACAAGACCTGTGGCTCTTCATACAAATCTTCCGAAACGGGACCATATTGCCACACCGCATACCCTAACACACCAAGTGCAAAGATTGCTGCAATAACCCACGGCACTGTAAAGGACCCACCTTTCTTCGGGTCGACCGACTCATACGTAATTTTTGATGCTTCTTTTTTCATACTATTAACATTAATTCTTAATCAAACTCCAATACCTCGTCTCACGTTCTGGCGACTTTCAGAATTGAATACAGTTGCCCTGGTTGGAGGAACTTTTCAGCCGTAGGCATATATAACATACGATGGAGGTTGAAATGTTCCGAAGCCAGGGCAAATGTGTCAATTATGGAAGTTGCTCTAGTAGGTGGGGAAGTAATAATAGTTGAGAATTGCCTTCGCCCCCATCGAGGAGACCGCATCCGCCCCATTTATTTGCACGTCAAGAAGGTTCGAGGCGCTGATGTCTGCTGGGAAATCAAGGTTGTAGCCATCTGGTAGGTGGTAGAGAACGCGGTACGGAATTGAACCTTGTGGATTTTTCACGGTGATGGTTTTAGGGCCGAGGTTATTTACGTTGACCGTGACCGTGAAGTCGGTCGATGCCTCGGCAATACCGAAGACTTCGACAAATGCGGAAGTTTGCACGACTGGTTTTGAAGCAATCATCTCTGATACGAAGACGTTGAATGTTTTTGCGCCGTCCTGCTCTGACGCACAAGTGACACCTGAGCCGCCTGTCCAGACCTCATCCTGCTCGTGCATCTGACAGATATAGAATTCTGAAAGCTTGTTGATACGCTTTGATGCTTCTTCAGTAATGAAGGTGCAGTGCGGATCATTTTCTTGTGCAATACTTTCAGTACCAAGTGAATCTTGTGAGATGACCTGGTAGAAGTATGCGGTTTCTGCAGTAAGTCCTGTGAGGGTCACTTGTGGCGAAGTGCCGTTCGAGGCTTGGTATTCAAGGAAGTTTGCCATATTTGACGAGGTTGCAACACGGACTTTGTTTTGAATTGGTGTCAGGATTGAGGATGCTGTCCATGAAATACGCGCGGACGTGTCTTTGACGAGGTCGTGCGCACTACAGTTTGGTGCAGTACCTACTCCTCCGAGTTCTGGACCGTCTGTTGCGATGGTGAAGTCTGCATTTGCCGGAAGCCCATCGCCAGAGCCATCACCAGCTGGGTTACTACCGAAAGCGACCCACACGGAGACTTCGTTTGTGCTTGTGTTGCGTACTCGAGCTCGCCAGTGATATGACATGTTTGTATCGAGAACTTCCGTGACGCTACCGATAATGGTAGTACCCGTATAATTTACCACACTGCTTGTATTCGTATTTATACCATCGAATGCACTGCCGACTGGTTTTACTTCAACTTCAAGTGTGAGCGATGCGGAGATTTGCGCACTCATTGCTGCGGCGAAGGTAATCGTGCTTGAGGCCGTTGCACCCCCAATACTGATAGATGTACCTCCGCTGAACTGTCCCGTGGTTGCGCTTGGTCCGAGACTTGGTGCATTTGGTTCTGTTGTAAGTATTGTCACTGTGCCAGCAGCCACTGATATGCCCCCCGTTGTGACCACAATAGTATTTGAACCAGTTGGAACTCCTGGGGGAATTAGTACAACAATGCCCGTGTGAGACCATGAGACAAATTCCGCGGTTACACCACCAATAGTAATCGTATTCGCACCATCGAATGCTGTTGGGCAGATACCTGATTGACAGAGGTGGTCACCGCTTATCGTAATGGTATCGCCAGCCACCCCCGAACTTGGTGCGGTCGCAGTTATGTGTGGCAGTAGCGTAAATGTTGGTGCAGTATCTTCTTTGCTATCTGTACGGGTAAGTGTGATGGTTGCACTATAGACATCATCAGGGACACTTGCCGGAACTTGCACACAAACGGACGTATTTGTCCAACCACCACTAGTACACGAGCCTTGTGCCGTACTGCTGACAACAGCAGTTGTCGTACCCCATGAACCTGAGAACGTGACAGTACCTTCACTTGCACCAAATGCGGTACCGATGAGCTGGATGTAACTTCCCTCTTTACCCGTGTTGGTACCTTCTGCGGCGACAGCGGTTATATCTGGATAGATAATAAAGGTGACTGACTCTGAGTTTTGTCCACTTGCGGTAACAGTCAGTCCTAGAGAATCTATTCCTCCGAAGTTGGTAATGCCTGCAGGAATGGTGAAGACAATCTCAGTATCAGTCCAATTCGTCACGCTCGAACATGGCACCGTATAGTTGCCAATGGCGATGAAATTATTCACATCGCATTGTGTGCCAAAGTTTGCGCCTGAAATAGTAATGCTGTCCCCAATACGTCCGCCATCGATAAGAGCATTGTTAGTTGTGTTTACGTAGCCGCCATTTGTACCGCTGAGGATTGGTGGCTCCACTACTGTCACTGATGTTGTTGCGGTCGTTGTGCCTGCAAGATTCGAACATTCAAGGACAAAGAGTGTTGTTGTCGCAAGCGCACTGGTTGCTTCAGTACCATTTGTCGACTTCGTACCACTCCAACCGCCAGAAGCCGCACAGCTTGTTGCGTCGGATGACGTCCACGAAAGTGTTGAAGTTCCATTAAGCGGTACAGATGTCGGTGATGCCGAAAGAGTAACTGATGCTGCAGAAACAGTACTGATGGTTACTGATGATGTTGCTGTGCCTGCGATGTTTGTACAAGTAAGCGTAAATGTTGTAACGCCATTGATTGCACCTGTTGACTCTAAGCCATTGACTGGCTTAGAGCCGCTCCAGCCGCCTGATGCGGTACATGAAGCAGTATCGGTTGACGACCATGAAAGTGTTGTCGCCGTTCCGACCGCAACTGTTGTTGTTGCGGCAGTGAGGATGACGGTTGGTGGCGGTACGAAGATAACCGCGCCTGCACTCACGCTAATGCCACCTGTGGTAACAGCCACACTATGAGTACCAGCAGAAAGTCCTGATGGCACTGTGACGACAATCTCCGTATGCGACCATGAGACAAGTGTTGTCTCAACACCACCAATAGTAATCGTATTCGCACCGTCGAATGATGTTGGGCAGATACCTGATTGACAGAGGTGATCACCGCTTATCGTGAAGGTATCGCCTGCAGCAACACTTCCCGGAGACGTACTGGTAATACGAGGAAGAATCGCAAGTGTTGGTGCGGTTGCTGTTTTTCCATCATCACGCACGAGCGTGACCGTGACGGAATACACATCATCAGGAATGCTTGTTGGCACTTCAGAGCAGACTGAGGTATCAGTCCAGCCGCCAACTGCACACGAACCTTCTGCCGTAGTATGAAGTGTTCCTGTTGCACTTCCCCATGTACCGGAGAACACCACACTGCCTGCGGTTGCGTCAAAGTCAGTGCCTATGAGCTGGATGAGTCCATCAGTATCACTCACAACATATTCACGTGTTGCGTTCGTACCGACTGCCGCCATCGACGTTACTAGCGGCGAGGTCCCAACGGTAAGCCCGTTCGGTAAAAGAACACTATGAATGAGGTAATCTCGGTTATCATTAGCGGTGAAATCAATACGTGAATAGGCGAGACCACCCGAGTTAATGGTTACCGGCTCCTCAATTTGATCAGACGCACTTGAAGGGATTTGACCTGTGGCGACAAGATTTCCTGCAGCATCATAGAGCGCATAAGCAGCGGGGTCGGTGTTTTGCGACCATGCTATCTGGATTTGTGTGCTCGTTGCGGGATTGTCAAAAATAATCCGCAAAAGTTCTGAACCAGTTCCTGCATTACCGATTTCAATGTCTGCACCACGTACCGCGCCAGTAACACCGTACCCTTCTGGTGCTGTCGTCCTTCGTGCGATAGTCGAAGGGCTACCATCAGGATTAAACGCATACACCTGGAAACCTTCGTTCGTATTAAGCACATTGTCTACATTAATACCTGGAGTAACACGCACTTCTGCAGTCGCAAAACCTTGTGCGTTCTCACACGTAATGACAAAGAGTGTGCTTTTTATAATTGGTGATGTTACTTCAGTTCCCGAGGTTGCTTTTATTCCGCTCCAACCGTCTGACGCAGTACACGAATCTGCATCGGTTGATGACCACGTTACTGTTGTTGTTGCATTGAGTGCAAGGGTTGCTACGGGCGATGTGATAGTGACGGTCGGTGGAGGAATAATACCGTCACTTTCAACTTCAATCGCATAGGTACGATAGGCGTTTGATGCATTGGTGGTTGTAAAAATCGATGAACCGTCATTTGTGACACCATTGGTATCGAGAGCAACAACTGAACCGTTGCTCGCCGCTGATTGATTACGAATCGTCCCACTACGTGTCCACCCAGGAACTGAGAATGTTGTCGAACCACGCCTGCCTCCAAACCAGAGGATGTGCGAGGTGTTTGTGGTACCAGTGAGTGACAAGGATGGAAATGCAAGGGTTGCATTCGTTCCTGTCCATACCCCTCCGAAATTTGGAAGATTACTCTCGCTGTAGTCACTGCGCACACCACGATAGGCGACAATAATAACTCTATTTGCACTTGCCCAGTTACCGAGCGAATCGTTTACATTGGTCACATACCGAAATCCAATACGTGATGAGTTGTTGCTACTGCCACTGCTTGGATCGATTGCTGTCCATCCTGAAGGAACTCCCACAGGAGTTGCGTTTTGTCCACGATAACCAACACCGATAAGAATATCGCCAACCTGTACTCCAGCCGGCATTGCCGCGGAGTTACCTCCCGATGTTGAACCGATATATTGTACTGCTGCCTGCACTGAGGGCGGCACGAGAAAAAACGTGAGTACGAGAACACATATTTTAAAGAGGCGCATCACGTTCATGTGCACACAGTGTACCATATATGCAAGAAAACCAGCCTGTGGAGAGGCTGGTTTTCTTGCGTTATCTTTAAAAAATAGCAATCAAAATAAGAGGGGCAACAAACCAATAGAATGCGACGTCTGGATTACCAAACAGTGTCAGAAGCGCGCTCGAATTTAGGAGCGGGAATGTGGTAAAGGTAATGATATGCACTGCGATGATAATGACCTGTACTGAAATGGCGACAGCATAGATTATTTTTTTACCGAAAAACTCAAAAGGTTTTTCAAAGCTCCGATGGAGAAAATATGAAGCAAGCCAATACGTCCCTACAAAAAAAGATACAAAGAATAATCCGCGTGCGACTGCTGTTGTCCCAACAATCGATGACACAAGCTCATGGTGCGGGAACATAAGCCACAACATCACCGCAAGATACAACGCAACAGCAATGCGCCGCAGTGACTCTATTCCCCATTTCATGGAAACACCAAGAAACACTGCAAGTAACGTAAGCAGTGTTGCGAAATCGAGAAGTATGTTAAGGAAGCTTGTGAGCATAGGAGGGGAATTTTATTGTGGCCGTTTCTTTTTATCCCGCAGCGTTATCCGCATCATATGTGCGAGTGCTTGCGGTGACACCTCGTGTGGGGCGCGTTTTGTTGCAGCAAACACTGCTGCTTTCTCATCGAAGTGCTCACGTAGTTTTTCTACATCTTTTGGTTTGAGCGGATGCGACTCTGCAAGAACCTCTTCATGAAGACTCGGCGCGTCGGACGGTTCAATAACAACCGAGACAACTTCAGGTACTGGTGTAATTACTGGCTCCGGGACTGACTCATTTTTAGAAGGAGTTTCAGGAGCGGTAATCCCCGCGAGTGCTGCAGCGAGTGCATTTTTGAGATCGTGCTGCTTTGGCTTTTCTGACAGTATTCTCGACTCATTTCGAGGCATACGTTCAGCACGTTCTACGGTTTTCCCGTACTTGCCCAAATCACGATCTTGACGACTTCGTGAGTGCTCAGAAACTTTTCGAGGAACATCGCCGCGGGGTACGTGCTCGCGCTGTTCTCGTTCGGTATGGACCGTTTCTTTTCTAATTTCTTCCTGTTGCAGGGGTTTTGAAGTAACACGATTCTCAATTTTGTCAACTTCTTCGCGAACTGCAGGCACTTGTTCAGGCTCAGATGCCTTTTTCGGAGCATCTTGTATTCCTGAAAGGATTGCACGTAAGTCATCTTTATGTTGCGCTTTCTCCTCCTCGGTAATAACAGTACGCTCTTCGGGCGTACGACGAGCACTCTGCGTATGCGAAGCGCCTTCTCGCGGAGTATCCCGCCTAAAATCTTTTTTAAAGTCTTTCTTTGCCGATGACGCCGAGGCAAATTGTTCTGCATAAAAAGCGCTCACGTTTACTTCAGCTTCGGTACGTGGTGAGCTAAATTGTTTACGACTTTCTGCAATAGCAACATCATAGTACGTTGTCTCTGGCTCGCGAATTGGGGGGAGCGTCTTCGCAGAAAAAGGTGGTGACCCGATGCCGTCAATCATCATAGTAAGGTAGATCTGCGCAAAGCCCAGCGACACAATATCGGTCGCCATAAAGGTCGGCTCGAACATTTTTTCGAGCACTTCCGCATCGAGCGGCCCAACACGAAAGGTAATTGTCGTACCTACGTTGCCGAACACAGCGTTCCGTACATCCTCCTCCATCTGGTCGACATATTGGTGTGCAATGGTGAGGTTAAGCTTATATTTGCGAGCTTCAGACAAAATGTTCGCAAACGTGGCATTCGCAAAGGACTGAAATTCGTCAACATAAAAGTAAAAGTTCGGTGCAGCAGCATGTTCACGCGGTGACAAATCAGCACGACTCATTGCTGCGAGGTAAAGACTTGTGGTAAGCATCGAACCAAGCAGGTTTGCGTTTGATTCTCCGATGAGTCCTTTTGAAAGGTTTACGATAAGAATCTTGCGTTCGTCCATGAACTTGCGGAGATTAAAACTTGTATGCGGCTGCCCAATAATGTTACGCACCACGGGATTCGAGGTAAATTGTCCAATCTTATTTTTAATCGCGTCACCTGCTTCTTGCGCATATTTCTCAGAATATTTTGCATACTCGTCTTGCCAGAATGACTTCACAGCAGGGTCGGTTACGTGTGCGACTACTGCATCGCGGTAACCTTTTTCAGAAAGCATACGGTTTACACCAAGAAGCGTTGCGTCGGGATATTCAAGAAGCGCCGAAAGTGTATACTGCAGCAAGTACTCCATACGTGCCGACCATGCGTCAACCCAAATCTTTTTAAAGACCGACATCAGCCCTGCCACTACTAAAAACCGCTTGTCAGGGTCTACCTTTTCAAGCACATTGAATGCCACCGGATTCGCAAGGTCTGATGGATTAAAATAGAGCACGTCCTTCAAGCGCTCCTGCGGAATGTGCCGCATAATAGCATCGGCAGACTGTCCGTGTGGGTCGATAAATGCAAAACCTTCGCCGTTACGAATATCCTGCACCGCCATGTTTTCAAGCAGTGTCGACTTTCCCATACCGGACTTTCCAATTACATATACGTGCCGCGTCCTATCCTTCGCACGAATACCAAAAGGTACCCGCTTCCCGCGAGCATCTGTTTCTGCAAAATACGTAATTCGTTCTGGATCAATAGATGCCATGATTGTACGAAGTATACCATGAGTTTTACGAAAAATTACGTACCCCCATGAAGGCATCAAAGACATGCTTCTTTTACGCTCGATTCAAAGTATCTGCAATTGCTTCTGCGGTCATTTGAAGTGCTCGCTCAGTCGACACGGGTTCACCATTACTATCAAAGGCAACGGTCATGAGTACATCTGCCTTATAATTCTCTTTCTCCTTCATTGAAAGATCGACCGTCGCAATCTTGTGCCCTTGCGCAAAGAACGCATCAACACCATGGTAGATATCAAGCGGTGTTCCGACTGCGGTATAAAATTTTACCGGCTCATCAATGTTCGTGCAAAGCTCTGCCACACGTGTACGTAGATTCTTAATAAGTTTTGAGCGAGAAAACGCATCAGGCTGATGTTCCCGCACCCATGCAACAGCGTCTTTGTATGCCATATATTCCTCAGGCATTTTCTCCCGAGGCTTCAAGACTGGTGCACCAAGCACGCCCTTTTCAATATCTTCGCCATCGGCAATGCCTGGACCAGAGCGCCACGCTCGCTCTGCAGCGAAACTTTCTTTCAACATATATAAGAAGTATACAGGAATTCCTTTAAAAAAACACTTCGGGCACAAGAAAGCGCGGAATACATTCCGCGCTGGGGTTAAAGAGCAAGTAAATTATTCTCCCGACACCATTGCACATGCTGATGGATATTCGGATGAATAAATCCGTTTTTTTGAAGTGAGCTGAGCGCATCGGCAATAATCCATTGCGGGAGTGCTGCATTGTCTGCACAAACGGCGTGTTCACATGGTTCATATCCGAGCTCCGCGAACGTACATAACATGCTTTCGATATCAATCTCTGCATGACAACTGAGCTCCTGAAGTCCACATAGAAAGCTGAGTACCTCTGCAGGTTTTCGCAAATCAAGAGACTGGAGTGGCATCATGATATTCTCCTCAAAATTGTCGTGTGCGCATTTAAACATAAATAATCTTTATCGTCAAGTTCTGCGAGGCCTTCTCTACCGTGCTGGATACTCGGTAGCATATACGGTATACTGCCTTCATGGCAACGTTTACTAAAGACCACGCGTCAAATCTCGACCAAACACTTCGCCCAAAAGAGTGGGATGAATACATTGGGCAAGCAAAAATAAAGGAGAATCTCCGTATTTTACTGACGGCAGCGCGCGAACGTGGGCATGCAGCGGAACATATTTTGCTGTATGGACCTCCAGGACTCGGGAAAACAACACTTGCAAATCTTATTGCGCGTACGCTCGGGACAAACATGAGAACAACGTCGGGTCCAGCCATTGAACGTGTCGGTGACCTTGCGGCAATTCTCACCAACCTCTCCCCTGGCGACGTACTCTTCATCGATGAAATCCACCGACTCTCAAAATCTATTGAGGAAGTACTCTACCCAGCGATGGAGTCTGGTGTGCTCGACATTATCATCGGCAAAGGTCCGTCGGCACGCACCGTGCAGCTCGAACTTCCGCCCTTCACCCTGGTTGCTGCAACAACACGAATGTCACTATTATCAAGCCCCCTCCGCTCACGTTTCTCGGGAGGAACCTTCCGACTCGAATTCTATAGCGATGACGAGATTGCAGAAATCCTCAGACGCTCTGCCCATCTTCTCGAGACAGAACTTGCAGATGGTGTACTTGCCGCAATTGCAACGCGCTGCCGCTCAACGCCACGTACCGCAAACTATCTTCTCAAGCGTTGCCGCGACTTGGCACAGCTTGATAGTAGTGCAATCACCGATGACATTGTCGAGCGCACCTTCGGACTTCTCGAAATCGACCATCGCGGACTCCACGCACCAGACCGTCGTGTCCTTGAAGCGATTATCTACAAATTCCGAGGAGGTCCTGTCGGTCTCAACACCATCGCTGCTGCAACTGGCGAAGAAGAATCAACCGTTGAGGACGTCCTCGAACCCTACCTCATCCGTGAAGGCTTCCTCGAACGAACCCCGCGCGGACGCATCGCAACGGCAGATGCACAAAAGCATCTCTCAGAAATTAATCTTTAACACCTTGAGGCAACAAACCCTCAAAATAAAACACGAAACGTTTATGTCAGGTCATAATAAATGGAGTCAAATTAAACGACAAAAAGGCGCAACCGACGCCAAGCGTAGTAAAATCTTTTCAAAGCATGCAGCACTTATTGCTATTGCTTCACGTGAGGCGGCGGGTAATCTTGCATCCCCCGCCCTTACAAACGCAATTGAACGTGCAAAGCGAGACAATATGCCGAAGGAAAACATAGACCGCGCTGTCGCAAAAGGCACGGGTGCAGGTGGCGCTTCTATTGAGGAGGTCGCCTACGAAACTTTCGGTCCTGGTGGTGTTGCCATTATTATTACCGGCTTCACAGACAACACCAATCGAACCTCACAAGAAATTCGCCATCTCTTGAGTAAAAATGGCTACACACTTGGTACCCCAGGAAGTAGCTCATGGGCATTTCAAAAAACAAGTGACGGCTACCTACCAACCATGCCCGTCGACCTTTCTGATGGCGACGCAGAAAAACTCGGTGAACTTGTTGAAAAGCTCGAAGAACACCCTGATGTTCAAGATGTTTACACCTCAGCAAATGATATAGACTGACGCTTCGCTTCTTTCTGCTCTCGTTCGGTCATATCCAAATCTCAGCTAGCGTTTCGACTTGGCTACGACACTCACTCGTTTGAAAGATAAAAAAATCGCTCGATAACTCTGAGCGATTTACGTTGCCTCACTTGTATACATATTAAGAAGCTGCGTAGGTGTTAATGGAACCACACCGCTTACACTTGACTTCAACAGCGGTATCTCCAGTAAGATTGCCGCGGAAAAGCAGTTTATGACAGTCGCAGCGGTACTCTTTATAATCACTCATGGTCTTTATTTTTCTTATTGTTACCTCTCTAGTATCTACCTCGAGAGTTAAAGAAAAAATAAAGTCTTTCCCCTGAGAAAAATTATTTTAACCTTTTCCATGCTTTCGTCACATTATCAAGCTCAAGCACGTATTGTTGTGTATTTCTCATGCAGAGCGCACGGAGAACGAGTATCACGTACCGTATGATTCGAGGACGTTCCTTCTCACAGGCACCAAGAAACGCCGCTATCCAAAGTGCGTGTGAGACAACGATTACCGTATCTTCGTGCTTCGCCTCACCGGAAAGGTACGCCCGTGCTTCATTTGCACGCTCCCAGAGTTCATCAAGAGTCTCTTCATCCTTGTATTTTGCCTGACGAACAAAAAGATGTGCGATCGTGGTAAGCCCCAGTACAAGGAACGGTACGGAAACATACGAACGTCCTATGACGGCGCTGCTATTATATTTCTCAAAAAAGAGTTTATGTTCCTGAGGGACGAGAGCGTGCCGCTTCGCAATTACTTGCGCAGTCTCAACAGCACGCTGGTATCCACTCGTATACACCTTCGTAACACGTTCTTGTGCAAGCGTGTTCGCACACTGCATGACAGCTTCTGCACCTTGTGCTGAAAGAGGTGTATTTGGCGACTGAAATCGATGTGATGCACCGAGCTCCGTCTTCCCATGACGAACCACTATTACTCGCATAATTCAACAAACGCACATTCGAGTGCTATCGAAGGGATGGAGCTTGTACCAATCCCCTGCCGCGCGTCAAGAAGGCGCAGGAGCATCTTTGAATTTATGCGTGCATTTGTCAGCATGGGAAGAAGAGTGCTCGCTTCTTCACCATATGCTTCAAGGACCGTAGTATTTTTTGTTGCGCGTGCAAGCATAATGGCACGAACCCGCTCAATGAGTAATGTTGCAAAAAGATCCATACTCGCAGACTGTGTCTGAACCTTAGTAAGTGCTTCAAGTGACTTCTGTACATCGCCCTCTGCAAGTGCTTCGAGTGCGGAGTGTACAACCATACTGGTTGGCGCACCAATTGTTTGCGCAGCCATGGCAGCAGAGACAACGCCATTCTCCGCAACAAGCAGTACATTTTGCGCAATAGAAAGCGCATCACGATACGAACCGTTTGCTGCAATTGCAATCATATCCGCAACCCCTGTAGGCAGTAACACCTGTTCGCGCGCAAAGACATCATTGATAAGCGCTGCGATTGCGGCACGATCGGGTTCATTGAGTGAAAAAACTTGGCAGCGCGAGAGTACGGTCTCAGGAACCTTCTCAAGTTCAGTGGTCGCCATCATAAAGACAACATGTCGTGGTGGCTCTTCGAGTGTTTTTAAAAATGCATTCCAAGCACTCTTCGAGAGCATGTGAACTTCGTCGAGAATATACACTTTATAAGGAGAGAGAAACGGGAGTGAGACAACCGCCTCATTAAGCTCACGAATGTTTTCAACGGAGTTGTTTGATGCTGCGTCGAGTTCATACAGGTCTTCATCAGCAACTCCAAGCTCACGAGCAAAAATACGGGCAAGGGTTGTCTTGCCTGTGCCCCGCGTTCCTACAAAGAGTATCGCGTGTGGTATCGCTCCTTTCACAATTGACGCCTGCAACACCTGCACCACATGGTCCTGTGACTTTACATCCGTAAAGTGCTGTGGGCGATATTTCCGATAGAGTGTTGTATGTTCCATAGCCTGCAGTATACCATGCACAGATTACTGCACAAAATCAAACGTAAGCAATCTATAACTGTCCAGACTTTCCAAATACGAGGCGCTGTTGTTATTTTTCTCGGAGCCGTACCTAAGTACGGTGAGGAGAAAAATAACAACGGCAACGAAGTAGTTGGGGAGTCTGGGTAGTTATAGAAAAAATACCATGTAGAGCATCATGGTATTTTTCGAGTAGACGAAGAGACTACTTCTTTGCGGTCTTCTTCGCAACCTTCTTAGCTGGTGCCTTCTTGACAACCTTCTTGGCTACTTTCTTAGCTGGTGCCTTCTTGACAACAACCTTCTTCGCAACCTTCTTAGCTGGTGCCTTCTTGACAACCTTCTTAGCTACTTTCTTGGCAACCTTCTTTACAGCTTTTTTAGCTGCAGGCTTTTTCATTACCATGGGAACGTATAGTTAACATGTTTATAATCTCGACCGCAGAGAATTTCTGCTTCCATATAGTATGCAGTCATTTTGAAAAAACTCCAAGCGTCAACCTGTGGATAACTCTTGGGTTCTCTGATTGTTAACATGTTACGAACCAACAAGTTATGCGTCTGAGGTTTTTTACAGAGCACATAGAGCACCCTGAATGTCTAATGCCTAATTTCTAATTCCCAATGAAATTTCCAATGTCGAAGATTAAACATTAGATACCAGATACTTGTATTACTTCCCTCTCAATCTCAATCCCTGCTGCTTCATATACATCCTGTGCGATTTTTTGTGCGAATGCATCTACGTCACGAGCGGTCGCATGACCGTAATTTGTCAGCACAAGCGGCTGCGCTTCCCATGCACCAATGTCACCCTCTCGTACGCCACGCATCGCAAGCACGTTGTCGAGTATCCAAGCAATAGGAATTTTTATCATACCGTCACCCTGCGTGTGTCCTGGGAGGAGTGGATATTTCTCCTGAAGCACCGCATACTCCTCTCCTGAGATAACAGGATTTTTGAAGAAAGATCCGGCAGTTCCGTACTGCTTTAGATCAGGAAATTTCGCCGCACGGATATTCACAACGGCAGCGCGAATTTCTTCAAGCGATGCACTCCCCTCAGGAAATACTGCTGCAAGGTCTTTATAGGAAAATTGCGGCTTTGGTCTTGTCGAGAGTGCAAGTGTGATATGAACAATCACAAAACGCTTGCCTTCATCTGTTTTAAAAATGCTATCTCGGTAGCCGTACTGGCATTCTGCAGGCGACAGCGTGCGCAATTCATTTGTAAGCGTATCATACACCTCAATATTTTTGATACCGCTCGCTATTTCAACACCATACGCCCCGGCATTCTGCACTGCTGCGCCACCAATAGTGCCAGGAATTGCGCTGAGATTTTCAATCCCCCACAATCCATGGAGTGTTGCGTAGCGCACGACGTCATCTAACGACTCCCCTGCACCAACAGTGAGCGTATGCTCATCGGCATACGTAATGCCACGCACATGCACATGTACTATAAGCCCTCGAAATCCTTCATCCGCAACAAGCAGGTTTGTACCACCTCCAAGAATGAAGATGGGGAGCGTATGTGTGTGTGCAAAAAGAAACGCCTCGCGTAGCTCATCTGTGTGAGTTACTTCTGCAAAGAAATCTGCATTCCCACCAATCTTAAATGTTGTATATGGTGCAAGTGCAACACCTGCACGAATGAAGCGCGCTTCACGCGCGCTTAGTTCGATATGCTTCATATTATTTTTTTTCCTTTTGAAGTTCAACAATCATGGTGTCAATTTCTTCCTGTTGTTCTACGGTAAATGTTGCTTGCTCTTTTGCTGAAGTAAGGAGAGCTATTGCCTCAGCAACATCTCCCGAATTGTAGATTACCACTGCAAGGTTCTTCCATGTATCAAACACTGACGGATCACGTGCAAGGCGTGCTGCATAGAGTGCACGAACACGAGTAAAATCTTTTTGTTCGTAAAGCGCCTGATAGAGGAAGTCTGTATCGACCGCTGCCGCAAATGCAGCTTCATCAGCAATAAGCTCATCATAGACATCCATCTTTCTAACGTAAATAGTACCGAGCGCATAAATCATTCGTGCGCGCATTTTACTAGTGTCCTTTTCGTACGCATCTTTCAAATATTCGAGACCTTTTTCGGTATCGCCAAGTGCTATATGCGTCATGCCAAGCTCCTGCTTGAGCGTTGTCTTTTCAGGGGTGAGCTTGAGTGCTTCGTTATAATACTGGAGCGCCTTCGCGGGGATTCCTGCACTTCGATACATACTGCCTGCAAGAATATAGATACGCGCATCACCTGGCTTTTCTGCAATCTGTGCTCCAATTTCGCGTTCTGCAACATTGAAAAGCATTGTCTTTCCTTCCTCGCTTGTTGTCGCAGCAACTGCTTTTCCAAGAAACTGCAGAAGTTGCTCACGAACTTCTTGATTGCCAAACGAGCCTTGTGTAAGTGTATGTTCGAAACCTGCCAAGCGACCCGTAATATCGGGTGCCATTAGTGTTGTAATGAGATTTTGTGCTGTGCGAATTCCGGGAACATTCACCATAAAGATTATCACCGCAAGCGCAACACCCGCGATAGGAACCACAACATGCGACCATGTTCGCTCGTCACGAACCTGTGGCAGGTGAATCTCCTCACGAGCATGTGTTGTATGAATGTACGCAAGAATAATTGCAAAATAAATGTAGCTCACCACGTTGTCGAAGACAAAGAAGTTATGCACTACGTATGCCACGAGAAGCCCTGCAAGCAAGGCACGTGTTAGAAGCTCAGTCTCGGTTTCAGTCTCGTCTTTTCGTGACTGCCTTGTCAACAGGTAGAGCGCAGCACCGATAAGTCCAAAATAAAGTGTCGCACCAACAAAGCCTCCCTGCACGAGCCAATCGAAAATAATATTATGCGCACGGTCGTACCATTCCTCTGCACCGTACATTGCGGGGTCATAGTACGCGTTGAAGACATAGTTAAAACTTTCGTGTCCCCAACCAAAGATAGGACGTTCTTTCACACCTTCCCATGCCATGCCCCAGTTGGTGAAGCGGATGCCTCCTTCACTGAGTGAGATCTGACTCAGACGCTGCAGCATTGGCGTTTCTTGCACCAATGCCGTGTTCCGAAGTGCCATAAATGAACCAACAAGCACCACACCAAGAATGAGGACACCGCTGGCGATGTTCCGTACCCGCGGAATACTTCTTCCTCGCACTGCGAGGAAGAGCGCCACCGTACCACCGCCCGCAAGGAGGCCGAGTACGGTACCGCGCGTTCCTGTCTGAAAAATAAGTACCGTAAAAAGAAGTGCGAGAATGCCTGCTACCCATTTACGCTCCACAACCGGCGTACGCAGTGCATACAAAGCTGCAATCACCGCAGAGAACAACATGTAAATTGCCATGTAGGTCGAGTTGCCAAGGGTACCATCGATACGCCAGCTGGCGCCCTGGCTAATAGAAGCCTGACCGGTCGCCTGCAAAATACCGTAACCCGCAAGAAGTGTTGCAAGAATAACATTCCAACCAAAAAATTGTTGCCAAAGTTTTTGTGTGGTCAGCATGCTTGCCGTAACGATGAAGTAGAGGAAGGTGTGCGCCAGCGTCACATAACCGTCCATACGCTCAAAGTTACTCATGAAGCTTTTTTGCGTCGATGGCGAGAGCATATCTGAAACAAACATACTAACGAGCAACACGCCAAACACACCAAGCACCCACGACCATCGTGGGCGATATGCTACATCGCGAAGCGCAAGGATAAGCCATCCTACCGTGATAATTTCAACTAAAATACGGAACGTAAAGTTCTTTCCCGTAATGTACGGAAAGAACATGGTTTCCGAAACGATAAATACGACAGCTGGTACCGCAAAAATGCCGGCAAGTGTCAGTGAACGAATGATTGATTGCATATGAGCATTAGTATACGGACACTTTCCATAAAAACAAAATGATGTATTCAGTACAGAACACATCATGCAATTGTCAATTACTTGATAACCGTTTCAAGATCAAGGGAAATAATGGACTTCTCGCCAATATGGAAGGTTGTATAGCCTATTGTTTGCCCGCGCTCTGTACGTACGAGGCACCGCCACTTCCCTTGCGTGTAACTTTCTTTATATGAATAACCACGATACCCTTCTGCGCGGCCGCCCGCAATGCCGAAGGAGACCGTATTACGAGACAGCCATTCTCCAGACGCTTCATCATATTGCTGCCACTCATGCACAATCGCCGTTGCTAGTTTTGTCGGCGCAAAGACCGACGAATAACAATGCGGCACACTTCCCCCGCTTGAAGTAAACGTTTTATCTGGACGACTCCAAAAGCGCCACCATGCCTGCCGCTCGTAGGTTAAGAGATAATTCCCCTCCTGTGTTCGCTCCACTTTATGATAGATGCCGATGTCTTTGAGCGAGAGTGGGATTGGCGGAATCAGGTTTGCAAAATAGAGAAACTGCATCGTAGCAAAAATGCCTGCAACGGCAAATACAATTGAGCGCAAATGAAGCCTGATGAAATTCGGCACAATGGCGATAAGTGCCTGTACGAACACTATAAAAACACCGAGGGCAATAATGCTACTAATCACAAACACCACTTCTCCCATTCGTCCGATCAGCACGGGAATAATAAGCGCGGTGTATGAAAAGAGCGCAATAAACAGCACTGAGAGATTAAAGACAAGCCGTTCAGCACGTCGTGAAAGAAGTTCATTACCCGCGATAACACCAATGATAATAACCAAGAATGGCCAACTTGCTTCCCATGAGCCAGAACGACTGTAGAAAATAAGCATACCCGAAAGCACACCACCGAACGCGAACTGCATCAGGTACGGCATGTAGTCACGGCAAAACGGCACAATCCGATCTGGCAACTTTGTCGCAAGCGCCGCATACAGCACGAGTGTCGATATCATCATGATACTCATGTATGACGCAAGGATAATATTATCGAGCGCATCATCGACACGATTGAGGGTCAGACTATCAATCAAAAAACCCACGAAAAACGAAGCCGACAACAAGTGATGCTGGTTCTTCTTCCCCCACGCAATAAAAGCTCGTATCTTTTCCATGTCGTGAGTATAGCATATGAACACCACATAAAAAGCACATACAAATGTGTATGTGCTTTTTATAACATACTCATGCCATGAGGCGTGAGTAGTATCTGTGCTTGAGACCAGGGTCGGTCACAGTTGCTAAGTCTTTTATTTCGCTATGCTCATAAAAGTCTAAGCACTGCCCAATCTTACAGATTCTGTTCAGGTTGTATGACATATTATTTCGGCATCCGCCTCATAATCTGTCGACAACCCCTTACGAAGGTCTCCCAGACCTTCTCACCCGCCTCGTCTGTTTTTCTTCCCCCGAGGTCAGAAAAACATGACTCCGGCGTTCGACCCTGGACAAAAGGCGCGCAGGCGCCTTTCTTCTCAAGCACAGTAACAAAATAAAGCCGGCAAAGCCGGCTATTATTTTGTTACTGTGCTTGAGACCAGGGTCGAACTGGTGACCCCTCCCTCTTCAGGGGAGTGCTCTACCAACTGAGCTACTCAAGCATATATAATTTTATACTACAGCATTCCATGCAACAAGTGCTCTATCTGCCGTGTTCGCGCTAGCGAACACTTTAAGTAGCGTTCGCGGAGGCGGACATCCTTAGCAGCTTCGCCGGCCCGGTCCGCGCTAGCGGCCGGCGATCTAGGGCTGAGCTACTCAAGCGTTTGGAAATTATCTTCCCGTAGACTGCTGTATATACACCTCGAGCACATTATGAATTTGCTGATTGAGATAATTTGCTGCACTCTCGATGAACGAGCCTGCAAAAATGTACGCAATAATCGGAATACCCACAATGATACCAAGCCAGAGGAACCGCATCGCGGTAGCCGTCACGGTATGGCGGTGTATCTTTTTTACCAAAGACGAAGTGACATCAAATTCTGCGCGAAGTTCACGCAGCTCTCGCCGAAGCGCTTCTGTGTCGTCCTTCTCATGTACCATGGTGTCCGCATTATACATAAATCACGAAAAATTACAATCGCAAATATCTCAGCATACCTTGGAAGAATCACTTTCTAATGAGAGCTTGTTTATAGGTATCTAGATGTTGCAAAGCGATACCTGTCCCCTTCACCACACAAAACTGCGCCTGATCCGCCATTTGTGTTTTCACGCCAGTGCGACGCTTCACGAACTCGGCAAGGTTACGGAGCTGTGACGAACCGCCCGTAAGAATAATCCCGTAGTCAATAATGTCTGCCGCAAGTTCTGGAGGCGTATCTTGAAACACCGCCTTAATCGCACCAACAATCTCACGCAGCTCTCGCTGCGTGGCACGCACGACCTCGTTCGTCTTAAGCTCTATAGTACGCGGGAGTCCTGACATCAAGTCACGGCCCTTCACTTCCATCGAAAGCTCTTCTTCCACGGGAAGTGCTGAACCGATACCAATTTTAATATCCTCTGCAGTCTTCTCACCAATTGCCAAATTGTAGGTCTTCTTGACATAATCGACAATCGTGGCATCAATTTTATTCCCTGCGCAGCGTACCGATGTCGCAGCAACGATTGAACCAAGTGAAATCACCGCAGCATCTGTCGTGCCGCCACCAATGTCGACAATAAGGTGACCGCGCGGTTCGTAAATGGGAAGTCCTGCACCAAGCGCTGCAAGAATAGGCTCCTTGAGCACATATGCATTCTTTGCCCCGGCATTAAGTGCCGCTTCAATCACTGCGCGCTTTTCAGTTGAAGATACCCCCGACGGCACCGACACCAGCACATCAGGTCTGCGTAGATTAAATCGTCCACACGCCTGCCGCAAAAAGTACCGAAGCATCGCTTCTGTTACACGATAGTCCGCAATCACCCCATCCTTCATCGGGCGATACGCACGAATATGCTCCGGCGTACGTCCAATCATACGCTTCGCTTCATCACCCACCGCAAGAATCTGTTGGTCGTCGGAAACCGCCACCACAGAGGGTTCATAGGTTACTACCCCCCTTCCTGGCACATACACAAGCACACTCGTCGTTCCAAGGTCTATACCAATCTTCCCTGCTCCGAAGAATTTTTCTAACATACCTGACACTATACCATGATATATAAGGCTTAAAAGACTGGACTTTTTGATAAACTTCTGCTATGGTACTGGAACAAAATAGCAGAATTACGCTGTTGAAGTAACAATACATAGCGGGATAGAGGAGAGGTACCTCGTGAGGCTCATAACCTCAAGACCCTGGTTCGATTCCAGGTCCCGCTACCAATGAAAATGCCAGGCATCACGCTTGGTATTTTCTGTGCAGGGATAGGTGGAGATTATAAGTACCTCGCAATGTAGACTCATAACCTCCGCGAAGCAACCCTGGTTCGATTCCAGGTCCCGCTACCAATGAAAATACCAGGCATTCAGCTTGGTATTTTCTGTGCAGGGATAGGTGGAGATTAGGGTATCTCGCAAGATAGACTCATGACCTCCGCGGAGCAACCCTGGTTCGATTCCAAGTCCCGCTACCAACATAACAAAAGCCGCTTCACTGCGGCTTTTGTTATGTTTACGGAGTCGTCTCGGCCTCCGTACTGGTTGCAGCAAGCACTTCGGCGGAGGTTTGTACGGACTCTACCGCATCAGTCGTTGTCGCAGTACTTGTCGCACTGTCATCCAAAACCTCAACGGACGTCTCCACCTGCCCTTCTGCTTCCGTTGTTGTTGCAACCGCTGCAGGAGCGGTCACCGGTGCCGCCCCACGCTCACGTACCTGCACCATCGGCGCAGTATCTTCAATTCCCAGTAAGAAATTTGGGAGCGTAATCGACACCCCAAGAGACCATGCCGCAACCCCGCCAATCACCACAAGCATTATCGCAATATACACGCCGATAAGCATCGTCTTAAGAGACGATGTCTTATACAGACGCTTCCGTGCGTATGTCTTCCCTTGATATACATACATCTCGTTACTAAGCGTCGAATCAAGTGACTGTTGTGGTGATTCATTCATGGGGGTAGTATACCGCAGGTTTGGTGAAATGGTGAGCTCTAAGTGCCTCAGTCCAGAAATTAAATGTAACACTACTAGGGGGTTTCTATTTTACAGAACAACAAAAGAAGACTAGTGAACACCGCTTTGAATCTGGATCCCTCCTGGATGAGGAGGTGAATTGGTACGGAGTACCAAGAGAGGCTGCCCTGGGGTACAAAATGGGGGTGGAATTCTCTAAAATAGATAATGGTTAAAATCGATTTTAACCATTAGTCGATTTAAAACATTGTACCTAACATTTGTCATGCTGGCGGGATCCAGAGCTAGAGCAAGAGGCGTGTCGGCTCTCCATATGTTAGATTCTTAATTCTCTGGAATTATTGCATTAATTTCTTGAATTCAGGAGTTGTTTGGGGCGGGCCTAGTCGCTGTTGGTGGCAGTGGACCCGACAGGACTTGGTCACAATCGCTAAGTATTTGTTGTTCGCTGCCGCTCCAAAAATACTAAGCGTTGCCGACCCCGCCTCGCCGACAAGTATTGTTACCGTACTACGCTAAAGCTTCGTATCAGTAACAATCTTGTATACCGGCTCCGGCGTTCAAGTCCTGTCGGGTCTCACAAAGACAGAATAAAACCAACGCTAGACGCGTTGGTTTTATGTCTTTGTGGACCCGACAGGACTTGAACCCGCTACCTCCCCGGTGCAAGCGGG